>Ga0164297_10000680_pt1 | contig 40572 bp, 44 predicted proteins | sample GEODES058metaG_FD_113539 | JGI IMG/M metagenome (GOLD analysis project Ga0164297, IMG submission 113539) | Dystrophic lake water microbial communities from Trout Bog Lake, Wisconsin, USA - GEODES058 metaG | ecosystem: Environmental > Aquatic > Freshwater > Lake | place: USA: Trout Bog Lake... | reverse complement strand
TAATTATAGGAAAATATTTTTTTTTCATTCAAGTTTTCAAAAAAAATATTTATTTAGGAAAAAATTCGCAGATTAAGTTTTTAGTAATTTTTTATTCTGCAAACAATTCGCATTCTAAATTTTTAGTAATTTTTTGTTCTGCGAATTTTATGGGTTGTTTTATTTCTGTTAAGATTTGTCTCATCTCTACATAAATAGGTGTCATGATGTTGTGATATTTTTCTTTTAGAACACGATTAAGTTCTTCATTCTCTGTTTGTTTTAAATAATCTGAAGTATAACCTCTTTTCAATTCTAAAAATCCTGTTCGTCTTTCTATAAATGTAACCATGTGATGACATGAAATACAAAGTACTTGACACTTATCTATTTCTTTCTGAATGTCTTCCATGTTCTTACCATCTGCAACCATGTTATAAATTCCAGATTCTTTGTCAAACATATTTATGTGATCAAAATGGTAACGTTCATCTTTGTATTTTTTTGTACTAAGACATAAAGCACATTCTATTTTTCTATATGCATCAATTTGTTTCCAGATTTGTTCTCGTTCTTCTGCATACTGTGAATAACAAGTATCGCATATTTTTTTTTCTTTCCATGTATGCACAGTATTGCATTGAACCATGCATACTATTTTTCCACACTCTTGACAAGATTGAAACGTTACTTCTTTCATTTGTTTGCGTAAATCGAATGGTCGTTTTGTCCATTCGATTCGTGGTATTTCACTATAAAGTAATTTGCATTGTTCTATGGTTATGTTCAATTGCTTACTTAGTACATCAAAATGTAAACGATTCTCTGTACCAAGTTCTTGTGCTAAGAAATATTCTTTTATACTTTTCATATATCGTTTGTTTTGGTCTGCATTCATGATACATTTTATGCTCGTTACATTGTGTCCTAATTCACCACATTGTTTACATACTTTTCGTTTCATGTCGGTTGGAATCATTTGTAAAAGTTGTTGTAAAAAATTAGGAAGTCGTTGATTCGTTTGATACTGTTTGATTTTTTCAATCATGTCTTCTTTTTTGAGTAAGTAGGGTCGATTTATATCAAGGTCTTTACATACTTGAAGAAGTTGGGATCGATTCATTTCATGAAGATCCATGGTTCAAAAAAATAGTTTGGTAAATTCAATTTTAATTTTACATTTCATTACGAATTAATGTTTTTAATGATGTAGGTAGTTGTGTTTGTAAGAATTTTTAGTTGGTTTAAGTGTAATTAAATTGAGAACATAAACTGAATTTGTAGTATTTCGGCTATGTCGTCCTGATATTATTAAATCAGTAAAAATAAGTAGTGGTGGTCTTCCACTTTCACTTTTATAATAATTGCATTCACCTGATATCATAACTGTAGGGCATACCAATTAAGTAACCTATTTTTTGTACAGTTTCGTAAGTAATCATTATAACTATTTTTTGTTTTGAATAAATCAATTTTAAAATTGAATTTGTATCCAAGTTATATTGAAAATGGAAACTGAACATACTGTACTTCCTATCAAATTAACGGAAAAAAATTTGAAACTTATTCGTGAATTTAGAGAATCACTTTCACCAAGACCCGATGGAAGAGAACATTTAAATTTATCACGATGGCAACAATCTATTTCATGGTGATTTTTGGCATGGAAATCCTAAAATATATTCTAGTGAAAAAATAAATCCTATTAGTAAAAAAACATTTGGTGAATTATATCAAAGTACAATGATAAGAGAAAAAAAATAAAAGAATTAGGGTTTAATTTAGTTGTCATGTGGGAATCTGATTGGAATAAAATAAATAAAGTTGTTAAAGTTTTACAAAGAAAACTTCGAAATACATAAAATATAAAGAATTGGTTATATAAAAATAGATTCAAAGATATTTTTTTACAACTAGGTAATGATTCAGATCACAAATAAAAAAGTCATTGAATTTTATAAAGCCAATCCTAACATTTCTATAGACCATGTGAATCTTTTATTGGTTGACATGATGGAAAAGATGGTACATGATTCCATGAATGCATCCATGGTTTCACAACTATTAGATAGGTTAAAGACCATTGAACAAGATGTAAAAAAGACGCAGGAATCAGTATCAAAATCAAATCCAGAATTATTGTTACAAGTTTCTATGAAATTGATGGAAATGAAAAAAGAATACATGGAAGATGTACGATCTATCCTGAATACAAATGTGTCAGAACGTGTTGCTCCTTTATTGAAAGAATACAATGGACACCTATTAGATAAAACAACCTTGTTGTTTCAAGACATTCCAAAGACACAAGATCTTACTTCCAAGTTACAAGAATCCATTCGAGATTTACAAAAGTCCATTGTAGAAGAATCACGTAAAGTATCCGGACAACAATCGATTCAAGACTTTTTACTTTCTATGGATCAAAAATTTAACACGACACAACTACTGCTTACTTCTTCTTATGAAAAGATGGATTCTGGTTTGAAAGAAATAAAAACGGCACAAGATCATCAATTAGGTTCAGTAAAAGAAAATCATCAATCCGTTCAAGAAATGTTACGTAAAATGGATAATTCTTCGTTCAAAGGAAAGATTGGTGAATCGTTAGTCTTTCATATTTTGCAAGGATTGTACCCTTCGGCGAATCTTGAATTTGTAGGAACCACTAAAGAAACTGGTGATTTTATTTTAGAACGTAGAGGTAAAACAAAAATTTTGATTGAAAATAAAAACTGGGATACCAATGTACCACGCGATGAAGTAGAAAAGTTTATGAGGGATACGGCCATGCAAAACTGTTGCGGTTTATTTCTTTCTCAACATACCGGTATTGCCAATAAAGAAAATTTTGAAATCAATATACAAGATGGTAATGTGTTGATCTATGTACATCATGTAAACAATGATGCGGATATGATTAAAGTAGCCATTGATATATTGGATCATTTTAAAGAAAGATTAGATGAGATGGGACAGGATATTGAAGTAGAAGCAATTCCAAAAGAAATATTAGATAAAATCAATGAAAATTATTGTACGTTTAAAACAAAAAAGTTGGCTATGATCAAACATGTAAAAGATTTTCAAACATCTATGACGAAACAATTAGATGGCATAGACCTTCCGGATTTACAATTGTATTTATCACCACGATATGCTTCTGCAGATACTTTGATTTATTGTGAAAAATGTCAGTATAGTTGCAAAACAAAGCAAGGTATGTCAGCACATAAACGCCATTGCAATAAAACTTGAATATAATTTTAGTTTAGTAATGAGTTGTACTTGTAAATCATCGGTATTGTTTTGATTGATGGATGATCAAGCAGATGTAATTGTGTTTCCTATGTAGAACACCGTTAGAATTTAATCCAATTTGTCTTACTTCGAGCATAACTTCTTTCAAATCTTCGTACAAGGGAACCATGATTCTTCGTATTGTTTTTGTAGTGATATTCGCAATTCTTCATTTTCAGGAAGATTAACTCTGTATAATTTTTTTGTATTTATAAATTTAATATCTCGTTCAAGAAAGGTTATACATTCAAAACATACTAATTGACATTTTATCTATTTCTTTGTAAATATTCTCTACAGGTACACCAGTTTTTACCATATTGTAAACGGTATGACCTTTGTCAAACATATTTATGTGATCAAAATGAAAACAATCTTTATTTTCTTTTTCTTTTAAACAAATTGCACAATGATTCGGTCTATAGGCTTCAATGAGACACCATGTATGTTCTCTTTCTTTGATAGTTTGTGAAAAACATCTTTGACAAATTTGATTTCCTTTCCATGTTCTTGCAACATTTTGTGACATAATGAAGTTACATTCATGACAATAAATATTTGGGTTCAAATGTATCATTTTACGTATGTTTCTTTTTCTATTTAATGCATCACTTTTTATTTGTCTATAAAGTGATGTACAATATTGTATTGATATTTGTAATTGTTCACTTAAAATAACCAAATTTTTTTCATCATCTTCTTTGTCTTTTTTCAATAAATAAGATAAGATATATTCTATCCATTCTCGATTTTGTTTACCATGAACAATGCAATCTTTACTGTATGGGTTGTGACCTACGGCATAACATGCTGTACATAGACGACGTTCTACATCAACTGATATTTCTTGCGAAAGTTGTTGTAGAAAGGGTGGTAGTTTTTGAATATATTCATGATGTTTGATTCTTTCTTTTAATTCCGCTTTATTTCCAGAATATTTTAGGTTGTAGTCTTTACATTTTTTTACCAGATCTGGTTGGCTTAGTTTGTCAAGATCCATGTGTAAAGGTAAATTTATGATAATATCAATTTTATCGTAAATGGTAAACTTTCCACATTTATGGTTTCAATTTAAAATTGAAAAATAAATGGTATACTAACATAAAAATGTCTTTATTTAAACCATGGAGACCTTATCAACGTGAAGCAGATGAACAAATTTCATTTACTATTGAAAACAAACGACTTGTAAAAATGTTTTGTGGTACTGGTAAATCTCTTCTTATGAGATACGGAAAAGCATTTCAAGGGCATTCACTTTGTGTCTATGTGTTTCCATCTTTATCTTTGATCGAACAATTTAATACAGACTACTTGGAAAATTCCATCTTCACCGGCATTACCATGATCATCTCTAGTGAAGATGATCATACCACCAAGGAAGAAGATATTCATACTTTTCTACAAAAAAGTGAGAACAAGATCATTTGTGTTACTTATCAAAGTTTTCATTTATTGAAAGAGGTAACAATACCCATGTGTGTAGTAGATGAAGCTCACCATGTTTCTTCAGAAACGTATTTTCCACTCTTTTTAGAAAATCCAAACATTCAAAAGTGTTGCTTCTTTACAGCAACACCAAAGAAAGTAGATTATGGATCTATTGCTTATGAATATTCTTATTTGAGAGGTGTGGCAGAAGGATACTTGAATCCATTTGAAATACGTGTAGATCTTGTAGGAGAAGATACTAATCGAATCCTATATGAATCCATTGCAAGGGCTTACTTTACTACGGGAAACAATCGTATTCTTACCTTTCATGCAGATGTCAATACAGAATCACCTACTTCTGTACGAAATTTTGTGAATCCAACAGAGATTCAAAAAGCATTTGAACACATTTCCAAAGAATTTTCCAAACCAGTTCCTAAGGTACATGTACGTGGGTTTTATTCGGAAATGAAAGCCAAGGAACGTAGAGTTTTGTTAAATGTATTTGATGCATGTCAAGATGTCTTTCTGTTGTCTTCTTGTGAAACCATGGGAGAAGGTGTAGATACAAAGAATGCAAACATGTGTGTCTTTGTAGATCCAAAATCATCCTTTGTAAAAATTATACAAAATATTGGACGTATTGTTCGAAAACAATTTGGTGTAGATAAACCACATTCTACAATACTTTTACCGATCTACATACAAAAAGAAAAATATGAAACATGTACGACGGCAGAAGAGTGTGATGCACGAATACGTGAAGATATGTCTAAAGGCGGTGATTTTACTCCAATTTTAAATGTATTGTCTGCATTAAGACAAGAAGATGAAGATTTATATGATATTTGTTTACATTATCCGAATGAATATTCGCCACAAGAAATAGAAGAAAATTTGAGAAGACAAGGATATACAATTGGAGAAGAAGTAGATATTGATGAAGTGTTGGAAAGAGTGGAAGAAACGGGTGAACAATTAGATGTACATTCCAATTCTTTGGAAGAACCAATTGTAAGCCATGGAGAATCAGAACAAGTGATCAATGTACTGGAAGATGGTACTTATTATGAAATAATAGGTGAAGCAAAGAATATAGAGCCACCTGGTAAACGTGTAAAACTCACGGTGCATACAAATGCAGATGTACAAGTCTTTTGGAAATTGCAAGGAGACTTGGACTTGGGAAATTGTTTGATGGATTGTGAAGTGATCGATAATTGGAATGAACGATTGGAAGAATTACGTAATTTTCTGGAAAGAGAGAAACGAAGACCTAACAAGACTATTGAAGAAAAGAAATTAGGCAAATGGTTATCTCATCAAATCCAAAATTATAAAAAAAATACTCAACGTTTTAAATTTCCAAACTATTGTAAAATATGGGAAGAGTTTATAACAGAATACAAAGAATATTTTAAAACAAATGAAGAAATATGGGAAGAACATTTACACCGTTTAAAACAATTTATAGATACATATAAAAGACTACCCAGTCAAGGTGTAAAAGAAGAAATATTCCTTGCAAATTGGATATGTCGTAACAATCGTAATAAAAATGAGAAATGGAAAGTGTTTTTAGAAGAATACAAAGAATATTTTAAAACAAGTGAAAAACTATGGTATGATAATTTAGACCAAGTAAAACTATTTATAAATACAAATAAACGACGTCCTATGATGAATCGTGAAGGTGAATGTTATTTATCATGCTGGTTGTATAGGTGTATTCATGAACAATATAAAATGAATGAAAAAATGATGATTGATTTTTGTATATTTAAAGAAGAATACAAAGAATATTTGAAAACAAGTGATGAAGTAGTATGGTATGAAAAATTAACAACGGTAAAAGAGTTTATAAATATACATAAAAGAAAACCATTGACGACAGCAGAAAATGAAGAAGAAAAAGTATTAGCACATTGGATATCTGGAAATTTTCAGACATATAAAACTAAAACTAAGGGTTTCAAAGACCCTTTACGTTGCAAAAAATGGGAAGAGTTTATCGAAGAATACAAAGAATATTTTAAAACAAATGAAGAAATATGGGATGATAATTTATTAAAACTAAAAACATTTATATCTATACATAAAAAAATACCATCGAGAAGTATTGAATGTGAAAAATATATAAGAGGATTTTTAGATAATAAACAAAAATTATATAAAAAAAATAAAATGGATGAAAAAAGACGAACACAATGGGAAGAGTTTTTGGAAGAGTACAAAGAATATTTTGAAAAAAAGTCAATGAAACTTCAGCCAAGAACAGAACCCAAAGAAACAACAGAACAAAGAACATTACGTGTCAAATCTGAATTATCTACTCTAAATCAATTGTACAAGACCATGCGTTCCGATACATTAGCCCAACACTTTGTAGACCATCCCACTGCATGGGCGGACTATCACGCCATTTCTGAATCCAATGAATCAACCTTTCCTGAGGAATCGATTCCACGTAATCAAGTGATACGTGAATTAGATAAAATTAAAACCAAACGTCCCAAACGTATCGTAGACATGGGATGTGGGAAAGCCTTGATTGCAGAACATTTTAAAGGTGATCCACGATTTACATTTATGAACATAGATCATGTTGCTGTCAATGCATCGGTACAAGTGGGAGACATTTCCAAGTTACCATTGGAAGATGATTCCGTGGAAATATGTATATTGTCTCTTGCAATGTGGGGGTCGAATTGCAAAGAATATGTAAGGGAAGCACATCGTGTATTAGAAACTAATGGTATCTTGTACTTGATTGAACCGACGAAACGATGGACGGATAAAGAACCATCCGATCGATTGCGTGAAGTACTTTGTGATTTTCATGTACGACAAGAAACCATTGAAAAGTTTTCCTTCTTCATTTGTATAAAGTAAAATGTGCTTATTAATTTTTAGGAATAGAAAACATCAATCTATAAAGTGGAATCTAAAACATAGTAATATCCAACATGTAAATATTTTTTCTGTTGAATCTAGATGTTTAGATTCTTGTACTGGTTTTTAAATCTTACTACTATATGAAAACAAGAAAACGAGGAGGGTCTCTTTCTTTATCTTATTACAAATATAAATTAGAAGGAAAGGTAGATTATGGTATGGATTTTTATTGTGAACGGGTAGAATTTTTAAAATTAAATACTCATACATTTTTAGTTTTACATGGAAATGATGGTATTCCTGACGATACCATGATTGACGGAATAAATTGTTGTAACGAACCTACTAACAATCTTACTTATTATTATTTAATGACAAAAAAACATGCTTTCACCTAATGCAAGGTGTGATGATGATTCGTATCTATGTAAAAGAACAAGAGTTAGATTTAGAAATAAACCTTTATCTTCTGTCTATGTTGAACATTCTTATAATTCACCTACTGCAAAAACATGTATTGCTGTATGTATCAATGATACAAAAAAAGAAGCAAACATAGTAAACATTCGTGTAAATGAAAAACGATGTTTTATTCCAAATATGGATTCTACCATGAAACTTATTATGGAATTATTAGAAGAAGTTGAATTTAAAGGAAGAGTAATTTTATCTGACCACGCTACTAAAAATGGAATGTCAGTTGCTATTTATGTAATGAAACACAAACCTTATTTTAGTAAATACCAAGATTATGGTTTTGAAATACAAGAACAAAATATCCCTCGGTTAAAAGAAATAAAAGAACAAATACATGATATGACGGATGAAGATGCAAATGAACAATTTCAAGATGAAGTCGGAGATTTACTTGAATCCATGTATCTGATACTTTGATTTTAAAAATCGTACATTTATCAATTCACTTAGGACTTGTAGAGTTTTAAAAATTCATGAATGGAAAACATCAATTCTTCATTCAATCGATCTATGAAAGTGTCATCTAATTCTGTAACAAATGCAGATGCTTCTTTACGTCTACTTTGTCGATTTAAATCATCCATGAATCCATCTATATAGTTGGGTACATAACTTTCTGTTTCTGATTTCAATGCATTCCAATTGGTAAACATTTTTTGAATCAACACTTTGGGTTCGTGTTTTTTTCGCAAGGTTTGATACAAATGAAACACTTCTTTGTTTTGTAAAGAATAGTAATCATACATAGAAGATGCAATGGATTCTTTTACACGAACATCTTCTACGTCTAGATTCATCATGTAAGGTTCGTCCAAATTAATGGCTAATATGCAAACAAATACATGTTTGCCATGATACTTTTGATAATTTTCAGTAGATTCATGTTGATTTTTTATAATGAATGTATCTATTAGGGCTCTCGTTTTGAAAACATTCACATTAAGTGAATTCAATTGTGGTGTTACGTAACAAAGTAGAACTTGTGTTGTATTGTACCCAATAAAGTGACATTGATTGCGTATAATAAAGCGTGATTCTAATGAGTTTACATGATCCATGTACTTTATGTTATGGTCTGCATTCCAATCTGTTTTTGGATAGGTCTTTATTACTTTTTGTAGTAGACTATCCACACGAAACATTTGTTCATAATGTGAGTTCAAGTAGTCAGTGAATGAATTTTTATGTTCATTATCTTGAAAGGTTTCTTTGCAACAACAATGTTCATGACCTTTCAAATGATGTTTGAATGCCTTTTCATATACATCTACAATGTTGTACAAATCCATCATAGTAATTTGACTATCATAATTTTGTGTAATTTGATTCATGTAATACATAATGATGAGTTCAAATGGACATAGTTTTCTACCACTTCTTACATTGAAACGTACACTCTCCATGTGTTGTTTGATGATACCCAAGTAATGATTGTATACACCTTCATTTATTTTTATCAAAGGAATAGAATATTCTTGTTGCCAATTACCGTCCTTGTCTTTGAATCCTTTGTTTAATTTTACACGTAAGTTGTACTCTTTCCAATTATACCACGTTTTGATGGGTACTCTACATGATTTTTCTTTTTGTGTTTTAATTTGTTGTTTACCGTCTTGATCTTCTAATAACTCTCTTACTTTTTCAATTAGAATACCAAATCGAATATTATGGTGACTCATGTCTATGATTTGTGAAGTATCACTACTTTCTTGAAAATCCAAGTCTATCAATGCATTGAGTTTCTCTTCTGCAAAGGTAAGAATGTCTTTTACTTTCATGATGTAACGAATACATGTTTTGGTAACTTCAAAAGACTGCCCCGTTTTGTTTAACCAGGCTTGTATACTTCTACCAATATCATCTTGAATGTACACCACATATAATGTCTTTTTCATACGTGTTAGGGCTACATGTAGCATGCTATCGTAGCGAAGTGTATCTTTGATACCACTGTATAGTTTCAAAACACCTTCTGTAACCCCAACCACAAAGACAACTTCGCGACCATCTCCTTTGGAAGAATGTATGGAAACCATTCGTGTAGAACGTGCAGATTCGTCCAAATTAATGGATGATCCTTCTTCAGATTTATGAAACACACAATAACGATAATAATCTTGTACTTTATGTGATTTCCAGTAAGGATCTGTTTGGGAAGAAGGGTCCAGGGTACGAATCCAGAATTGATCAATTGCAATTTCTAACATGTCTGCTAATGGATTTTTGCTAACAAATGGTAGAACAATTAAAAAGTTTTCAGGAACATACCCGTTCTCTCTCACTTCTTTTTCCATCATGTGAATGATACGCTCTATCGTATCTTCAATATCTATATGTATTACATTCATTTTGGCTAACATCGGAAACACTGCTTTTGACGTATCCTCGCATACTTTGTAAGGAGTAATGGGAAGTAGACCATGTTTTTCAAATGGAATCATATGGTTGACAAAATTAATTAATTCTGGATGTATGAATCGTCGACATTCATTTTTTGGTTCTTCACAAATGGCAAAAGGTTGAAAAGTAGTAAATGCATTTAATTCATTCGAAATACTTTGTAATTTATCACCAACCACATAGACATCCATGTTTGTCTTTTTCATGATTTCCATGACAGCCAATGCATAACACACATTTAAATCTTGTGCTTCATCAATAATATAAAGTGTTTCTGCATTTAATTTTGGATTTACACCTGCATACTGTATTGTACCGCGAATATCTGCATCCAAATGTCCTTCTACGATTGATTGGGCAATTCCTTGAAATTTATCACTTGCATTCACTGATTTGTTTCCAACGGCATACATGAAAGAGTCAATGGTTGCAATGATTATTGTACATGAAAGTCCTTTTGCATTGGTGTAGTCTATTTTAAATTTCTTTTGTTTTTCTTGAATCTCACTAATGTTCGTGAATCCCAGTGTCATTTGTTGTGTACGAAATTCTTCTTTTAAAATAACACGTGCAGAATGTTGTTTGGTTACATAAATGAATTTCGTGTAATGTTGAAAAGAATCACGTGCAAGCATTTGAATGATACCCCATGTTTTACCATTGCCTGCACCCTGTTGTTTCAAATAAATCTTATGTTGCAATGGTACAATGTCTTGTACACATTGTTGTTTTACAGAATCAATCCATGCAGATTTATGAATAGGTATAACATGTACAGTTAATGATTTAATGGAAGATGGTTTTACTTTGTACAATGTATTTGCAATGTTAATGTAAATGAAATCACAATTTAAAAAGGAATCATATTTCCAAATAGAATCAATGGTAAGTACATCACCATTTACTATAATGTTTGTTCCATCCACTACCCATAAAACTTCTTTTCCATGTAGAGTATAATCATGTTTTCTTTTGTCTACTTCTTCTTTTAGAATAGTACTGTGTTGAATTTCGACTACATACTTGCCTTCTACAATATCAGCACGACGTCTACTATGTTGTCTTTCCAGTAACTCAAACCATACTTCTGTATGTTCAAAATTACGTTGCCATTCTGCATGCCATTCCGATAAAGGTGCGGATACGTCAGCAGAATTCACATGACGAAAATGCCATTGATTATGTGATCCTTGAACGCCACATAATAAATGTCCGTGTTTACAATAGGCAATACGTTTTTTATCATAATATTCAATAGGAATGGGATTACCATCTACATAAGCATAAGAAGTATTAGGTTGGCACATAATTATATAAAAAAAATCATGTAAAAATCAATTTTTAAATTAAAAATGTTTTACGTTTGTAATAAGAGTTTCAATGAAAAATTGATTTTGAAAAATCATAAGAATGGTAATGTTTCACTTGAAAGATACGAAAGAAATGAAAGTATTTCAACAAAAATGGACAGACTTGAAAAAGAAAAAATATTTGGAAAGTATGAAATTGGGTCTTACACATGTTTCAAAAGTTCCAAAGAATTGTAAATAATACGTTCTTTTGATTTAATATTTTACGTTGTGAATTCACTTGATTCTCAGAATGATTATGCTTTACATTTTTTAAATGATTTCATATTTTTTCGTCTTCGTCCCATCAAAAGAAGCTTTTTTCACATTCAAAAAAATTGATTAAACTATTTCAAAATGGAAAGAAAAAATATTTGAAAATTAATATTTCAAAATCTATGTAGTTTATGTGTTAACTTTCGTAAACGTTTTGATTTATTTTGTTTTATTTTTTTATTTTGTTTATTTTGTTTAGTTTTTTTCATTTTATAACTACCTCCCCACTGAGGTTTGACGGGTAGAACGGGTCTGTAGTTTGGATTAACATGTTGTTGTATGTATACTATTCGACCCTTGACCAATTTCCTCTCATGATCGTCGACAATCAAACTTTCAAAAATTTTACTAATTTCTTTTAAACGTTGACTTTGTTCTTGACTTGGGTATCTGGTTCGATTTATTTCATTGCGTTCTGTCTGAAGTTCATCCATTCTTTTAATAATCTCATCTAATCGGTCATTTTCTTGTTTTTCCATTTTTTTTTTGAAATCTTCAATTTCATGGAGAGCCATTTCAGCGCGAGGTGTATTTGTTTCTGGGGGAATTTCAAGAGGACCCAATCTTCGTTGCCCGCGTTTTTCTCTTTCTTCATTTTCTCCTACATATATAAAAAATTTATTCACCTCATCATTGTTAGGTTCATTTGCTATCAACTGTGCTAATGCAGTGTTAGGACCCCTTACAACTCCTCGTTGAAAGGGAAATCCATCACCCAATGTGGGATCACGTTCATATGCTTTCATTCCTTTCTTTATTCGTTTTTGATTCTCAACAGTTAGTAAACACCTGTGATAAAATTTCAGATTACTTAATTTTGCTTGATTGATATATTTTTGCAATTGTAGTTCATCTTCTTTTGATAACTTTTTTTCTAGTTGTGTGATTTCATTCTGCATAACGCTCTTCTGCATAACATTATCAGTATATGACAAAGTATGCCTCAATTGATCAAGTCTACGTTTAACTGGATACATTTCTTTAGAAAATTCGTTAAAGTCTTTTACAATCAACTTGTCGGGATCTGCTTCCCATTCTCTAATAAATTTTTCATACTCAGTTTCTTGTCGCGTTTCTTCGGCTTTTCCCTTTTCCACTCGCTGATCCAATACAGCTTTTCTTTGTTTTCTAGCTGTTAATAAATCTTGTTGTATTTGATAATTTTTTCTTTTTTCTTGAATTTTTTGGTTTATCATTTGACGTTCTTGAGGTGTAATTTTTCGTTTAAAATAGAGATCAAATGGTTTGTATTCTGCTTCAGTGGCTTGCTCGTTCAATTTAATATGACCATCCTCAATCATCTTTTGTATCAAATATTCCAAAGTATCTTCAACAGGGTCCGCTTCTGCTTCAGCCGGTACCGCTGGTACCGCCGGTACAGCAGGTCCATGAAATGTACCAGCTGGTACAGGTGTATTGAATCCAAACCAACCTGACAAACCAGAACCATCACCAGTAGTTGCTGGTATAGATGGAATTGTTAACTGTTTAGTTTTTCCTGACCAGCCTAACTGATTCTTTATTTGTGGAGTTAAACTTTGTTCAACTGAAGGTACTTCAGGATTAGGATACTTTGTTGGAGTAAAACCAACTTCCAATGGAAATGCTTTTGGGTATTTCATTACAGTTGCTCTAACTATTTGTAATTGTCCCGTTGTGGGTTGTTCATGAACCACTTTTACTGCTCCTATTTCTATACAAGGTGGATTCCATGTTGATTTTGAATGTAATCTTCCGTCATCAGAAAGTGGTTTTCCAACTCTTGCTTGGTAATCTTTCAAACATTTTGTTAAAGTTTTTTCTGCATTTATCATTGTATTAGGTAATAAATACAATAATGCTAACATATGAGCTGAACCATCTTTTAATGTACAATGAGCATCTATAGTGTATGCTTGTGTAAATATAACACTTATTAATCTTTCTGGTGTAGGCTCATATTGTTGACCTGTATGAACACATGTTTTTAAAAATTTTTGTCGTTGAGAAATTAAGGATGCTTCCATACCAAAATATTCCAAAGTTGCATAACTTTCTATTCTTCCACGTAAAGCTGGATCTGGGATTTCGTCAAGGTCTGTTCCTACCATAGTGACTCCACCATCTACGTATTGTATTGCTTTACCTAGTTCTTGTAATTTTAAACACATTAATAAATCATAAATTGGTTCTTTTTGTAAACCAGGCCACCATTCTGGTGTATTGAAACATTTCCAAGATTTACGTCCTTCAAATCTTGCAATACGTTCTAATGTCGAACCTCTCGCAAGTTCATCACCCGTAAATTGTGTTGATATATTTTCTATATGTGGATACATTACAAATTTACCATTTACTGCATTTGCAATTGCCATATCTAATGTAGAATGTGGAAAAATAAGATCATATTTTAAAGATAACCCTGTTTCATCTATCATCATAAGATCTACATCACTTGCTGTTAAAGAATCTTTCATTGATCTACAATTTCCATCTAAAAGAACACCATCTAAGTGTGATTCTGTACTTAGATCCGCTGTAGGTGTACCTGGACATTGACACCATAATAGACAAGACTTCTTAGGTGTTTTTAATGTATATGGTTGACAATCCATAACTATGTTAGGCCAATCTTTCATAAATTGTGCTTTGAATGATCCTGCATATTGAGCTATTCCATGAGTTTGTTGATCCCCTAAAGATTCATTCTTATAAATACCAAAATCAATATCATTTGGATGTCTCCCATTTAATATATAATCACGTATGAAACCACCAGATACATAACGTTGATGGGGAAATTTTGTTGGATCGGCTTGAGGTTTCCAACTATGTGTCAATGTCCATACAAGCATTTCTACAAATTCTAAACGTGTTGGTTGAATTACTTGTGATAAACGGGCTGACTTTCTAGGATTACAAACTATATCTAATCTTTTATGAATGTCAATTATTCTGTCTATTCCAATTCTTCTAGCTAACATTCCTAAATCGGTTTTAGCTAAATATTTAAATGACGAATCCATACTAATATAAAATATTTTATATTAGTATGGATATTAGACAAAAAATACTCTCTTATGTATCAGAAAAAAAGTGTAAATATTATGAAAGTTACAAAGAGTACATTGAATTATTTTTAAGTAATGAAAATATTATTTTAAAATATAATCCTCCTGTACAACAATTTGGAAAATACAATAGTTTTGACTTTGAATATTTGTCAGATCATTTCAATTATGGAAGTAGAAAAAATTTAATATTTAGAAAATTTTTTGAAGACATGTTTACCTCTTCAAATCATACTTTGCCAAAAGATTCTGAATACATGGATGGTTATGGTTTATGTGAACATACAAAATTGATTGATATGAATTTGTACATTGAATTTTTTAACCTTTTAAATTATTTAGGATTTTTTGATTAGAAAAAATTGAATTTATCGTTAAAAATGATTATAAATGGCAGAATATGAATTCTTAAACATACTTGAAACAAAAATGTTTCGACACATTGCAGATTATTTCAAAGGAAAAGGTATAACTCATAACGAAGTTGAAAAAGTATTGTCTACTATCGATTTTGATGAACTTGAAAACACATTTCGTGTTGGCAATATCATCGGGTTTACTTTTACACAAGAAGAACAAAGAATACTTTTACAACATGTACCCCAATTGTATGATTTTTGTAATCTTTATCATGAAAAACTATATGCAACCAAAGATGAAATGATCTCTGTTTTATTTCAAGAAAATCTATTTACTATTTATAATATTGTTTGGTGTTCTATCATATTTGATCCATTAGAAAATAACATGTTAAGTATTCTTCCGAATATTTTACATGAATTTTAATTGCCAAACATTCACAAATTGTAATTGTCTTTCATGTATTTTACCATGGAAGGACCTGAAAATTTGGGTTTGTATTCATTTATGTAATAATGTTTGAACGTATCCGATTTCATATAAGTATCTAGTACATGTTTCATCCATTTTTCTACATATTTTACTTCTTCTGTATTTGTACTATGCTGTATAAAGACGGTTGTTTTTGCAAATTTTGAAAACATTAACATCGTAATTTCTTTTTCCAAAGTTAGATTTCTTATAGTGTATTCATTTATTTTTTTTGTTCCGGATAAATCATCATAATAATATTGTAATTCTGGATGGTTTATGAATAAAACTAATACTTCATCTAAAAATTCTTTAGAATAATCACCATATTTTGAAATCACTTCTTCGGTCAATCTATTATTGTATGAAAAAAATTGTACGATGATTGAAGATGCAAGTAAAATACTACTTATTGTTCCTAACAAAGTCAATAAAATAATAAATTTTTTTTTTTTATAATAATTATGATTTGTGAAATGATATATTACAAATAGTATTGCGAATAATATAAAAAACACAAGAATAAACATACTATAAATATTTATTTTCTCTTTTCATAAATTCTAACCAATGATTTTCTGAAATCATTAAATTAAAACGACTATGTTTATCTGTATCATTGAAATCACTTCCTTTTCTAGTTTCAACTTGAAAATGTTCCATCCACCATTCCACACTTTTATTCGTATACATAAAAGGAACTAAATTTGTTTTGTTCAAAATTTCAATGTTATGTTTTTTACAAATTGTAATAAATTGTTTACGACGTTTGTTCAACAAATGAAAATTTTTCATTTGCCAAGAACGTTTTTGGAAATACTTGTAATATGCTTGTCGACCTATGGCAATCGAAGCAGTTGGATACCTTACAGACATAATATCTACATATTCTCTACATAATGTAGCAATTTCTTTATCTCTTGTTATAAGAAATCCACAACGAACACCTGGTATACCTAACTTACTAAAACTTGTTGTAATACATATTTTTGGATTTACTTGAAATGCTTTGTATAATTCTGGATTCACCGTTTCAAATTTACCACTAAACATGGCTTTGTCATAAACTACATCATACAACATATAAGAAGACATCGTTGGTTCTGTAACAAACCCAAGTGGATTGTTCGGGGATACCACAATTGTCAAATCGGAAGGACCATCTGTCCATTCAACATTTTTTATGACAGTGGATATTTTTTTGTGTAATACGTAATATACAGGTGTATTTGTCGATACTGTGATAGGATTCATTTTGGATAAAGCATAATACATAGATGCAACCATCATTGTGGTACCTGCACCAAATACAATTTCAGTATCCTTTGGTAACTCGATATTATATTCATGTTTGTAATAATCATGCACAAGTTTTCTATTTAATGCATCCGTGTTGTCTTTCAGATAAGATAATCCACCTGGTTGATTTGGTAAATCTGCAGTCAATGTTATATGCAAAGGAGAAAGTTGATCCTCTACAACATATGGTTCTGCAATATTAGCAATAATAGTACCAATCGGTTCAATGTTCCATAGTTGAATAAAAATAAGTATGACCAAACATAAAAACCATAAAATAATCATACAAAATAATGATATTATTATTAGACAACAGTATCGGAAAAGACCCATTATCTTTTATCGATTCTATCATCCGTGTTTTTAAGAAATACGATATTCCATTTATTCGTGTACAGAAAATACAAACCATACCTCCAATACAAGGCATCATCATTAGTGGAAGTTCAAGAGTTTTTAGTAAAGAAGGCGCGTCTGATTTTAATTATTATTATCTTCACAAGTACAAAGTACCTGTATATGGTATTTGTTTTGGTTGTCAATTATTAGCATCCATGTATGGTGGTAAAATAACAAATCAACCTTATATATGTCGTGATTATGTTACAAAACCGATGATGAAAAAATATCATTATTGTTTTTCTGATCATATTTTTTTACCAAAATGTGCAGTTGCAACCATTGTTGTAAAAGGTGAAACGATTCATACAGGTTTTGTATTCGACAAAGATGTGTATGGTACTATTTATCATCCAGAATATTATGAAACTACAGACGATATGTTTCTTCATTTTTATAAATCTATAAATTGTTTTTCATGAATGGTTTTACTTTCGAAAAACGTTTACTTTTTTTATTTTTACATTTTTTACATTTTGTTTTACGTTTACCACCTTTCAATTCATCCGAATCATCATGATCATCTAGTCCAAGTTCAATGTCTGATAATAATTTACGTATAACATGTTGTTTTTCAGCATAAGTATCTCTTTTACGTTCAAACAATGGTAGTTTAGATACTTCATTCGGTCGCATACCCATGTGTATTTGTTTTACGACTCGATCATACAATTCATACCCTGCAATACATTGTAACAATTCAAATGACATATCTGGAAATAATTTATTTTGTTCATATAGACTTTCAAAAAATGTGTGTACTGTTTTTCCTTGATTCCTACATGCATAATATACAAAACTAGCATCATTGTTTTCTACTGTTAAATATTCTTCATTGATAACTACTATATCCATCAATATTTGTTCACCTACTGAAACGTGATACAAACGATCTGAACCGGTGAGTTCATACCTAGGTAAAAGTGCATCACATAACATACGTACATACTCGATTGGTATAGTTTCAAAACGATTTGTATAGATGGTTAAATCAATATCGTTTAATGGTAAGCCCAATTTATAAGATAAATGAGCACCACCTTTACATACAATATGAAATGGTTTGTTAGGTTGTGAATTCCATGTTTTACATGTTTCAATCGTTCTTTGTAGATCCATACATTTTGTCCTTAAAAAAATTGAAACGTTTCCAATGAAGTACATAAAAACAAATGAATCTTTTTATTTTGTCTCTCATTCAAAAAGAAATTGCAGAATGCATGATGGACAAACATGTTAGTAAAATCTTGTTGGAAGCTGTACAGATGCTTTGCACGGCAATGCATGTGTTGGAACCTGGAATGCACAAGGATATTTATAAAATGGCACACAAGAATCACCCCGTAACTATTTGGTGTCGTACTTCTCGTGAAAACTTTGAATGGACATTGAAATTGATTGATTGTTTGCATGAAGAGTGGAGGTACCGTTACCAGCATACCAAGACACACAAATCGTACTTGGTTGCCATGTACTTAAAAGAACATATACCTACTAACTTTCCAGAGATGGGGTTGTCTTCGTTTGCATTGGCCATGCCGGATGAATACAAGACGGACGATCCGGTTGAATCGTATCGTCACTATTATTTGTCCAAAAGACCAATTGCATCATGGAAAAATCGATCTCCACCCGTTTGGTTTATATAATTCCATTCAAGTATAATTGAAAATTTTCAGGTGATAATCGAATATAATAGTAATCATATACATTCATATATAATTTTTTATCAGCATATTTGGGTGGATAAAACACATATATGTCTCCCAATGTTAATTGTAATATATTTTTTACAATGGGTAAAATAGGTAATGCCCAATGTGTCATTTCTATATCATCGAAATCATAAGTATCATTTAATTCATGTTTATCTAATTTATACACAATTTGACGAAACATTTCATAAAAAAATAAATTCGTTGGATGAAATGGATCATGAAATAAATGTTTTGTTTGATAATTATTTATAAAATAATCGTACATTTTAATATCTGAATTGTCATCAATGATTTTAAATTTTGCAAGCTCTTCATTGAAAAATAACATCAATTCTTCTTTAGAGATGTAAATGTCATCTATTTTTTGAATCACTTCATTTTTATTTGTTGTATTGAAATTTCTAAAACTATCATGAATACCATAATATTTAGTGTTAAGAAATTGATAATTATTATATTGATGGTATGGTTTGTATTCAGAATCATACCAAAATCCTCTAAAACGATAATAATTTATTTTAAGTACAATTGTATTTGATTTTAAATATTTTTTTATAGTTGAAATATCATATTCAGTATTTTCATATTCTTTATTGAAAGGTTGATACATAAATACATCACAATTTTCAAATAAAGTAATATGTGTATCATCTATTTTTTCTTTCATTATATTTTCATAATTTACAATGTAATGGATTACATATTTTTTTGTAAATGGATGTTTTTCAAACATATGTTTTATTATATTTCCTGCACAATTCGAAAATATGACAATATTCATGTACTATATGAGTAAAATATTTATATACTATATGAGTAAATGTAAAATGATGGGTGCTGGTTCTGCATGTAGTACACTTTATAACTGTAATGTAAATTTAAAAACGTGTGGTGGTAACAAAAAACAAGGATTAGCAATTCAAGTAGATGGAGTAACCAACAATCGTTTTATTAAAATAAAAGGAATTGGTAATCGTCGTGATGTTGTCTTTACTATGAATCAATTAGGTGGTGTATCCTCTAGTTCATTTGGAAGTAGTGCACATTCTTATGCCAAAAGGAATGGAGTAGCTTATCAAAAACCTTTTTTATGTTATCCTTACTGTGTTTCGGGTATTGTAACACCTGCACAACCTTTAGAATTACCAAATACATTGGAAACAGAACCATTGATGATTCCACAATTAAATGTATTTAGTTACTCCAATTATGATGGGATCACTCATTGTTATACAAATGCATCCAATTTCAACATTCCATTGCAACAGTTTATGATAGGCAATATTACATTGTTAACTTATTTAGAACAACATTTTCCAGGTGCAACCTCCACTGACCAAATTATGACATCTTTCAAAGAAGCGTTATTACAAGAAGACATGTATCATGGTATCGGTTTGTCTATCGATAGAGTGGATGGTACATTGTATTCTACACCTGGTAAAACTGGTTTCAAATACGGTGAATCCATCTGTAGTCAATTGTATGAAGCCATGGTGAAATATTATCCTGAACGTGTTGCTACTTGTCCAACACGACAAACTATATTACAATCTGGAGATTCCTTTTCTTTTATTGGAACTTTTTCAGGTACAACAGATATCACGATTACTTTTAATATTCAAATACAATGAAACTTGTACATGTATGAAATCAATATCACTGCATAATGATGTAAATGTATTACTATCATCCCAATTCTAACAATTCTTTTATTTGTGTCTGTAAATCTGTATTTAATAAATTTTTCAGGATTTCCACCTAATGAACAAAAATTACTTATTTAGCAGTATCATTTGCCAGTGTACATTAGGAACACCATAGGTATGTTTTCCAACTGACATATCATAAATATATATTTGATTTATCTTCAATTACATTGCGTAATAATTTTACTAAAAAACCAACAGATGTAGAATTTGTTCCAATAAAATAAGTGGAATGCTTCATTATATTCAATTGTTTCATAAATTTATTTACATGATCATATAAATCTTTAATTGGCTTTTTATTTAACTCTGATAAAAAATAACCTTTTTCTTGTGGATCTGTAAGTGTTTGTATAGTAGGAAATTTTTTTTTTTATTTCTAAAAATGAATCATATTCATCTGAAGTATGAAATATTGTAGGATTTACAAGATTATAATTTTGTATAGTTTTGATATATTCTTCTATTTCTGCACAAGGAAGAGATTCAAGTGTAATTTTATCTCCTCTTCTAATATTGATACAAATATCATAATGTTCAACCTTATATTCATTTTTTAATATAAAAATTTTATGAAACAATATTACAAGATTTTCAAAGATAGAAGAATTCAAACAATCATGATAAATTGATTTTGCTTCTTTTGTAAAAAATAATTCTTGATAATTTGTTTTTTCTTTATTTATAAAATGTAAACATGTAATTTGTTCTTTGTCTAAAAAATAATCTATCAAACAATTTACAGGGGTTGAAGCATAATATTGATTTACATATAAAATAGAATGAATTTTATTTTTTTCAAGATAATATAAACCTCCTACTATTCCTAATAATGCAGAACCGATACCAGAACCAGGTAAAAGTGTTACAACATATTCTTTCATATTATTGATACTTTTTAAAAACTATTACAAATGATTGAATTTATACCAATATTGCTACCTAATACTTTTGAATTCGGATCGGAATTTATAGAACCATTTTATAAAATAGTCTTCGAATGAATATTTTGTAAAAATATGTCAATAATATAATATCCGAATACAATAATGCGTCTTCCATTAAAAGTGAATGTAAAAGCAAATGCGTATGGATTAACTGTATCACCAACTGCAACTGATCCTACTACTGCATCTGTTACAAATGGATTGTCTTCATATAGTACTGAAACAGTAACTATTACTGATTGTAGTGATTTATATTTGAGTTACTATAATTCTTCTACATCTATGAAAATAACAACACCATTTACATTTACATCAGAAATGTATTTTGGTGATAGTAGAGTTGCCTCTGGGGAATATGCATGTAATGGGTTGTATCAATTCAAATGTGGTTCTTTGACTTCTGAACCTTTTTATTATTTGTCTAATTCTTTAAACATTACACCAAATCCTAGTTTAATCAATAACATACGTACTTATAAAACAGGTGATAGTATTACTATTCCAAGTATAGATGGTACTATTTTTTTTACAGATTATCCCAATTCAGCAACCAAATATATAATTGTTTCGCCAGGTACATTTACATTTACATCAACGATGACCTTTTACAATGGTATTATTGTACCAACAGGTATTTATTTTTTTGCAGGTTCAAATGGACAAACATCATTACCATTTTTATATGATTCTACTACCATTTGGCAATCGAATTATTCTTTTCCAGTAGGTGGTATAGCAGTTAGTGGTGGCGAAGCAAACGTGAATGCTACTTTTTATTTGGAAGAAACATTGACTACATACAAAAATAGTTCATGGAGTAAGAACAAGAGTAACTTAGTAAGATTACCTATTGTATGGGGGTATAAATCACAAAGTAATAATGATTATGCATTATTTACAAGTTCTGATTTCCCAAATGTTACTACATCATGGAGTTATAATGAAGACTATTACAATAATATTGTTTCTTTTGTAACTTATTGTATCGATAATGGTAAAGTAGTAATCATTGATATGCATACATATGGTGTATGGAATTATGAACATTTACTAACAGATAATGGTACTAATTTATCACTTATATGGGGTCAAACATTACGTATATTTGATCAAAATCCTGTATTTAAAAATCCATTGGTATGGTTTGAATTAGTCAATGAACCATATGATATATCTGATTTTAGTTATTATCAAAAAACAATTGATCAAATCAGAAGTAGTAGTATTTATTCAGGTATGAATAATTCTTATACCAATAAAATAGTGATGGGATTGTCTGCATATCAACATGGTGGTCATGTAGTTATAAATGGTACTACTTATTATCATGGAATATCTGATTATTCTGGAGGTGTTCCAACCGGTACAAATTTATGTATTACATTACATCAATATTTTAATTTAGATGGTAGTGGAGTTTATGGACCATCTATGATACCAAATTGGTGGGATTTTGCATCTCATGGATTGTCTACTCTTTCACAAGAATTACTGTCTATTGTAAATTCAAAATTATCAGGGTTTGATTTTATACTTGGTGAATTTGGATATGACAAAGATCACGATCCATCCTATGGTATTGATGCAGTAACTCATTTATTAGATGAAATGGTTCAATGTAATACATCAAAAGGGTTTACACAAAGTAGTTTATCTACATTTGATTATTTAAATCAAACAAAAGGTGGTTTATGGTTAGGTTTTTCAACATGGCAAATTAATTCTATTAATTATTCTGAAAATAATGCTGAAACATTTACGTCTACTTATGCAAAATATTTCAATTCATCTTAATTATGTCTCAGTTAGGACAAGATGTTCAAGTATTGAAACGTTATCAAACAGGTTTTTTTGTAGATATTGGAGCACACGATGGTATTTCTTTATCGAATACTTATTTATTAGAACAACATGGTTGGAAAGGTATCTGTGTAGAACCTATTCCAGAAATCTATGAACGATTATGTAAACATAGAACTGCCATATGTTGTAATGAAGCCATGTATCATACAAGTAATTTAGAAGTAACATTTGACGTTGCAAAAGAAACCATGTTGTCTGGCATTAGTGAATATATAGATCATCACAAAGAAACGGTAGATAAAAATAAAACAACCATAAAAGTTCGTACCATTTCTATGAATGATTTATTAGAGAAACACAATGCACCTTCTTTCATAGAATATTTATCATTAGATACAGAAGGAAGTGAATATGAAATTTTGAAAACGGTGGATTTTCAAAAATATAGTTTTGGATGGATTGATGTAGAACATAATTTTGTAGAACCACGAAGAAGTATGATTCGTGAATTATTAACTTCAAATGGGTATGAATTTGTCAAACAAAATGAATGGGATGATTGTTATTGTAAAACACAAAATTATGTAGCTACTTTATTACCAGGTTCTGCATTATGCAGTTCTATATTAGGAGTACTTTTTGCGTTGGTTTATATGAAAATAAATAATATTCAAACAGAATTGACGATCAACATGGATCGTGCATCGTCTGTAGCAAAGTATTTTTTCAAACACATGACGTTCAAGATGGATACTTGTAAGAATTCATTTGAATTATTTTATTCACCACAATTAAAATTATTTGAAACAAAAGATAAAATCAAATTGTGTTATTTTGAAGAATATTATGAAATACTGCAAGAAATATTTGATACATTTTTTATCATTCCATCCAATGTATCCAATGATTTTACATGTTTACACATAAGACGGGGTGATAAATTAATCTATGAAACACATTTGAAAATAAATTCTATCGATGAATATATTTCAAAGATAGAAGAATTACATTTACAAGATACCAAACTATTGATAGTAACTGATCAATATGATACTTATTTAGAATTTGTATCAAAAAGACCAACTTGGAATATAAGTACTACGGCTACTGAAAAAGAAAAAGGATTTGATATTAATAGTATAAACAATGCATCAGAACTAGATGTACAGAATGAAGTAGAAAGAATGTTGGATGATTTCAAATACATAAAAAATTCAACTATGTTTATTGGTACAAGTTATTCCAATGTTTCTTATGTAAGCATGCTGTTAAGACATAACAAAAATACAATATTATTAGATTAATCATATATGTTCTATTCTAATTTTGTCAAAACCGATTTAGCCAATAAAATGGTAAATGGAGATGTGAATTTACTGATTCAGCAAATGTGGAAAATACCTACTAAACTCAATATGATTAGAACGAATCACAAATATATTGTAAATCTTGGTCTTATGGTGGTTAGACAAAATAAAACGATATTTTAAATTAAAATGTAAAAAAAGAATTCATCTTTAAACATATGGAAATTGTAAACGTATATCAATATAAAAAATATAGAAACAAAATTCCACAAGGATTAGGAGATTTTATAAGAGGTTGTTTTTGTTTATTACAAATTTGTTTACAATATCATATACCATTCCACATGAGTATTACACATCCAATCCATCTATTGTTAGATCATGAATTTTGTAAAACATCTCATGATATTCCGCATTTTGATGTACTGAATTATCCATGTATTGATCCAAACTACACCAAACAATTATTTGAGCTATTATCAAAAGAACCTTATTCCAAAAAATTTATTTATAATACAAGTTTTCCAATTTATCCCATTACACAAATGCATCGAGATAGTTTAAAACAATATTTCATTCCAAATTCTCCCATGAAACATTTTATTTTATCCAAAATGAAAGAATATAATATTGAACCATACAATTATACTGTTATTCATATACGTGCTGGCGATGATTTTATACCCGATACAATACATCATTGGACTGGAGAAGTTCAACCCAATCAACTCATACATGATGGTTTAATTCAACAAATTTGTAATTATGTACGTTTGTTATTGACTCCTGAAACAGTTGTTCTTATTTCAGATAATCAAACTATTAAACAAAAGTTGAAGAAACGATTCCCACAATTGATTACATACGATCATACCATTAAGCATTTGGGTGGAACGTTATCCATTACATTGGAAGAAGTGAAACAAAACATGTTTGATTTTTATATTATGGGTACTTCTAAAAAAACATATTGTATTAGTAATAATTTATGGGGGAGTGGGTTTAGTAAATGGTGTTGTGAAATGTATTCTATTCCGTATCAAGATATTTGTCTTCAAAAATATCATGAACCATTGTCAGAACTTCCCTATAAAGAACATTCATTTATTCTTCTTACCTGTAATCCAACCCAATGGTCTTATGAAAAATATAGAAAAGACAAACATATTCAACAAATGATTTATTTTGTACATGAACACATAAATGAAATTGAATTTTGTTTACAACATAATCTCAATTATACAAGTAAATTAAAAGTAGTAGTACATGATTTTTCTTTTCATTCATTCATTGAATATGCAAACCAACATCCAGGTCGTTTTCTCATTGCAAAACCCAACGTGTATGTAGATACAAAAAAACTATATGTGGACATGACAAAACGATTATTTACATTTACTACTTATGAATTACCTTATTTTCACAAAAAACCTAACAAACTATCTGATTATATTCGATTGAAAACAAATCGTCCTTGTTATCATCCTTCTTACCAAAGTAAAATTTATAATAATTCAATTATATATACTTATGCAAATGAATATCAATGTGATGCATGGGCATTTCAATCACCTTTACAAATAGATGATCGTTATAAAAAAGTATTTTTTCATAATTGTCGTTACATGACAAAATTATGGATTGATAAAATAAAAGAAGGGTATACATTTGAAAATCCTTGTTTATCGATTCCATCTTTTGGTAAAACAGAAGAACAAACGTATGAAGGTATGTATGATGGTGTAAATGTAGACCAATTGTTTATAGAATGGTGTGAATTAAAATGAGAATACCTATTTTTTTTTCTCTCCATTCATATTGTATTTTGCAGAATGGGGTGTAAACAATTCATCATATTCATTCACCGTACAGTGATACGTAATACTTACCTGTTTTAGTTGTTCATTACAGTATTCACGCACTGCATGCAATTGTTTCAATGGATCTTGTATCGAAGGAAACCCTGAATGATCCTCTAGATACACATTCCATTCTTGTTCCGTCATTCGTGGAAAATTTTGTGTAATTGCATGAAATGCTTCTATCCCACTGATACTAATCAAATCCAAAATATGATAAATGTCTACTGCTTTTTGGTGTTCTTTTTCTTGTCGATAAATCGTAGTTGCAAAATCTTCCTTGTTGAGATTACCCATCATATAAAGAACACGTACTTTACGTGTTTCTTGATCACGTGCTTGAATACGTTGTCTTGCATCATTGGCAGTATACTGTATATGTTCCAACAAACGACGATGAATTCTTGCCAACTTGCTACTTATCTCTGGATCAAATATACGAAGCATACGTAAAATCCATCCTATTTCTGGAATACCACCACATTGTATATCCCCCACATTTCGTAAATTCATTCCATTTCTTGCCATTTCATAATAATGTGGGTTGTGAATTTGTCCCGTTTCAATCTTTCCTGTTTTCCAACTAAACGCTGTACCGCATACCGCACCCATTTGTTGAGATGTGCAATACATTTGATCACACCCATCGATTTTATAAATGCGCGTACCACATTTAGGACATGGTTTTGTTTCTTTTTTAATCATATCAGCCGTCAACTTATCCGATTCCACACAAGTATGTTCTTCCTCTTTTTTTGTCAAACAATCTGAACATACTTGTGTTTGACATGTGCCACACTTGTATTGTGTGGATAGAAATCCGCGACACATATCCATGGGACACGACATGATGAATTTTTTACGGGTATCCAACGTAACTACGGAGGAGCTGTCCACGTATTCATTCATGAGCCAAGTAGGCACAGTTTCTCCCCTCATACGATACTGGTTTGCATGTATCGCATTGGTTAATTTTGAAATTTTTCTTTTGAGTTCATCGATTTCTTTGTAATATTCACGATTCTTTTTTGATAAACGTAATCTTTCTTGTTCAGCTTCTACATACGGTTGTGTATCTGGCAATTTACCCATTTCAATACTTGTCAATACATTCGTCATGGTTTCTTTGTACGTGTTCAAAACCCAAGACCGATTCAAATGTCTTACCATAAAGTGTGTAGTAAATCGTGCATTGCATTGCATGCATTTAGGCAAACCATTACAAGATTTTAAAAGAAAAGTACGAACACATTCTTTACAACATTGTAGGTCACAAGAGAAACAAGGTACTTTTGCCCTCGTACTTTGATTGAAAGGAGCGGTACATACTTGACAATCCATTTTACAATGACTATAGTTTTTTAATTTCAATTTTAATAGTAAATCTATCTATCTATTATGGATTTAGAAGTAGATCATTATTCCACTGAAGAATTAATTGAACTACTTGGATTAACAGTAGTAACGAACAATTCCATCAAAGAAACCGTTGAACAAAAAATAAAAGAATACCCTTCAAAAAAATCTGTTTCTTTTTTCAAAGCCATTGAAGAACGATTACTAAATGAAACCAAAGAAGAGGAAGTAAGTAAAACCGTTCAAGTAGATGTAAAACGTGGTACAATCAACCCTGATTTAAAAACTACCATTACACGTCTAATCAATATAGATTCTTCTTATCGTGATATCATTAATCTTACCAACACTTCTGATCAATTTGTATTTGAATTGACAGAACCATTGTTGAATGTCATTTCTATATCATTGTATTCCATAGAAATACCACAATCTTGGTATACCTTCACATTGTCGAAAGGTACGATTGGATTCATTGTGTGTGTCATAAGAGAGGATGCCACCAAATATCCCGTTCAAATCAAAGAAGGAAATTACACCACAATTAGTTTATATACTGAAGTATGCAATGAAATCAACCTTGCTTTGAGTGATATTTTGACAGTAGCTCCTACTTACAATTCAAATACGGGTAAGTTGACACTTACATTTACACCTTTGGATGATACAATTTATAATGTACAACTTCTTTGGTTAGATGGCACCGGTACAGAAAGTACCATGTTGAACAATCGTTACAGCTGTAATCTTGGTTGGTTCTTAGGATATCGTTTACCCATCGTAACATGTATACGTAACAACGGTACATTTGTAGCACAAGCACCTAGTTTAGTAGATGCAAGTGGTACAAAATATATTATTGTATCCTTGGAAGATTACAAAACAAATAGATTGAATCGTAGCATTGTATCTGTCAACAATACACCTAAAACACCCATTTCATTACCTAGTTATTTCAGTGAAGATATACCACAATATAGAACCTCTCCCACTTCGATTCATGTACTTCCATCGAATCCACGTAATCTTACCAGTAAACAATTGTATACAATCAATGCCATTTCAGATCAAATACTTCCACACAATCGCATCATAGGTCACGAATCAAGCAATGCATTTGCAAAGATTGCTGTAAAAAGAACCGATTGGGGAAAAACAAATATAGATGGTACAACAGAAACCGTGGATGGTGTTCCAAATAAATTGTTTGTAGAAAATGGTGGTCCCCTTTCTTTACAATCTAGAGAATATTTTGGTCCAGTAGATTTAGTCAATTTATCGGTTGCATTGTATGATGATAAAGGTAATTTGTTGGGATTGAATGGTATGGATTGGAGTTTAAGTTTAACTGTCAAATGTATTTATCAATATTAAATAGTATGAGAAATGCATATTTGTTAAGTTATGATAAAACATCTGATAGAAGTATTTTTTCAAAAAATATATTGACGAATATAGGTTTTACAGTTCACATTGTACCATCTATTCCACATGAAGATTACGTATTGTCTAACAAATTATCCATGATCGCAATCTACAAAAAAATAATTGAAACAGATGAGTACGCTTATGTTTTTGAAGATGATATCAACATTCATGAAGACATATCTTTAGAAGAAATAATAGAATACGAGAAAATATCAGACATGTTTTTTTATTTAGGATTTTGTCAAGAAAGAAACGTTCCCATTCATCTAAAAAAAGTTGCAGTCATCAATCATCATGATGTTATTCAAATCACTGGTCATTGTAAAGGATTACATGCAATTGGTATTTCTAAGTTAGGTGCCAAGACATTTTTAGCCTTTATGGATTTTTTCTTGTACGAACGATACGTAGATGAAATATTAAATCAATTTACATTATTGTATCCTGCAAATATTGTAAGATATGATTTAGAAAGTTATATTGAAGGTCATCGTGGTATTTTATTTCAAGATCGTAAAAAATTTTCAAGTTATATACATAATGAATTTCAGATTTAAAAATCACTTTCATATTCTGGATCTTCTGCTGACATAGTGTCCGTTTCTGATTCTGTTTCATCATATTCATATTCTGGTTCTTCATCATACCTTTCTTCAATATCATGTTGAATGTTGTAAGCAATCCATCGTTGCCTCATTTTTTCAACAGCCATACACATTCGTTGGTCTGTAGTGTATTGTCGACGAAACGTTACATTAAGATACGTTTCGGGATTTCGAAGATTGACCCAACCATAAGGTAATGTTTTGATTGGAACTGGTACCGGCTCCACAATATCTTTGATGTGAGAGAAACTCAAAGGTGTTTCCATTGGCTTGGACGCAACCAGCTGTGGGAACTCTTTACGAAAATCGGTACGAATTCTGCGAGACATGACATATATACAAGTTTTAAAAAAGATCATTTCAATTTTTTTAACAATGTTTAGTATGTCAATCGCTACAATGAAAGCAAAAACACTTACCATGTACGGAAAAACTCATTCTACAAAAGAAGGATTTTCTTTAAATGGACCATTGCGTCAACCTTCCTTGGGTGAAAATTTGGGAAGAAGTGTCACACGCACTCCATTTCGTGGTCCAGCACCTATGGGGCATGGTATGGGAAGTAGGTGTCGCGTAGGAGGATGGCGAGCACGTACATGTGGTACTACATATCCCATTCACATACATCGTTCATGTTTAGGAACACCACAAACTTTAGTGAAACGATCTACCATGAATGAAAATGGTTTGTTAGAAACAAAATACAAGGGTATTCTTCACGGTGTATATCCAAAAACTCACGTCTATAAAGTAGAGAAAGATGCCAGTCATTACACACAAACAAAAGGTCGTGTATTATCTTGTCCATTGAACAAAAAAGAAAATGTTTACGATCAAAGATATCAAACCAAAGATTATAGTCAACCAATACGTTGCACACCTTATACCAAAACTTTATTAGATATGGATTATGAACGTTATTACGGAATACAATCGTCTTGTATTCAAAAAAATGATATCCCTTACAAAGGTGTCAATGGTTCTGTAAATGTATACAATGGAGATTTTGCTTAAATATCATCAATGTTAATATCCATGTCTAGCACTATTTCTACCGCTTTGTCTGTTTCTACCTTATCCACAAAATCAATATCTTCTTTTTGTTCAAACACACGCCATGGTCCATCCATAGTAAGAAGTTTTTGTGTCTCTGTATCCGAATAAATTTCTAGTAAATCACAATTCTTTTTTGATGTTTCAAATTCACGTAGTCCAACTAACAACCATACCCCAAGTTTTAGGGAAGCGCGTTCTTTTGAACCAAATTTTTTACGAACATGACACAATAAAGTACCTCCAGGTGTTTTGACTTGAAGTATTCCATTCCCCATATTCTTTTCAAGAATGGCAACCACTTCTCCTTCTTCTTTTGGTGGACGAAAATAAGACTTCGTAAATTTTCCTTTCATTTTTACATTTTTCTTTCAAAAGAAGAATCAATTTTTTTTTGTATAGTTATAATATGCCTAACGCTTGGATGGAACATGTACGTAACTTTCGCAAACAAAACCGTCAACTAAGTTACAAAGATTTATTGAGACAAGCAAAAGACAGCTATGGTGGCGCCCCCATGGGTAATGAAAGCCCTTCTTCATTGAAAAATTCTCGCGTAGGTGGTAGTGTTACTGGTTATGAAAGCCCCTCCTCGCTCACACGTTCTGCTTCCAAAGTCGGTGGGACAAGACGTATTAAGGGAAAAATGGGTGGTTCCAAAATGAACCTCAACCATTTATTAAAAAGCGGAACCAACACAATGAAACAGGCTGGTGACATGATGAAGGGAAAATTAGGAGGTCGCAAATCGAGACGCCGACGGAGTTAAACGTTTAGATGCATCATAGTGTAAATTGATGTGCGGTTGATTCAAAAGAATAGTCAGTGCGTACATATCCCACGTATTCCATCCTTTTATTAATTTAGCAATCACTTCTTTCCGTGGTAATTTGTATACATATGCATAATGTTGAATACATTGCGATGCATATTCTTGTGGTAATACAGGACTATGCCTACAAACTTCTTTACATACCTTTTCTAACAAAGAGGGTGTCCATTCATGGTCCATCATGTAACACAACAAATGTACTTCAATTGGCCACGCAAATTGTTGCGGATCATATATAAAAAAATAAGAAGGTAAATTTACTTCATTCATATCTAAAGAAATACCAAAATCAATTAAAAAAGGTTTCGGTGTACATATGATATTGTCTTGTTTGATATCAAAATGGACTAGTTTGTGTTCAATGAGTAACTCAATGGCATAAGTAAGTGTGTTAAATACGGTTTCATCAAATGGTACAGTGACTTGTTTAAAATATGGCATGGTAAGCAATACATAATTGGTTTCAAATGTTAATGCTTTGCAACGTTTCACTTTGGTGGATTGAATGGAACAAGACGTTTCAATCGGCACAAAATAATCTTTGTAATTTGGTATTTGTTTTATTTTGTTAGATATATCTATTTCCCGTTGAGAATATTTTGTATTGACAATTTTCGAAACGTGTGTTTTCATGTTTCCATTACAATCCATTCCTGGATAATAAATACATCCATAAGATCCATAGTTCATATAAAAATTGATTATTATTTTCTACTAGAACAGTACGATGGAATCCTATCTTTCACAATTGACGGAGAAAGAAAAAGTTGCCATGGAAATTGCCAAACGTATGTTGGGTTCTTCTTTTGATTTATCTATGAGTATTGGTTATTTAGCATACAAAAAGTAATCACATTTCTAACATTTGAATATCATGTTTTTTTTTTGCAATTTCATGATCTATCGTAATCGTTACCAATTTTGATACCTTATCTTTGTTCGTTTGAAATACATCATTGAGAGTTGCCATTACTTGTAAAGCCGTTGCCGCCGGAAATGGAGGTAAAAATCCCCATGGATCTATTTTTGGAAAATTTCCTTTTTCAAAATCATTTTTCATAATTTGAAACCAAGACATATCATTCATATATTTGTTTTTTATAATCTGAATAACTACTTTTTTTATATGGATTGACTGTCTTAGGGATTTCCCATTTTCCTAAATATTTATATTGATTTACTCTTTCTTTCAAAGGTCTGTAATTTTTTTTTGGTGTATACGATTTAAATTTTACATAAGGTCCCTCTTTTTCTTCTTTTTCCTCTTTTTCTTTCAATGAAGATTTTATGATTTCTTTGAATAAATTTACATACACTTCTTTACAATCATACACAATGACATATTTACGAGCCACCACATCCAGATATTTGTAAGAAATTGACTTTTTTGACCAATAAAAAAAAGTATTGCTTTGTTCATCATACGTCAAGTATACATGTCCTTCCGGTGTTACTTCTTCAACTCTTTTGTAAAGCTTATTTTCTTCCGTTTCTTCCAATTGTTCAGTCAATGGATACTTAAATTCATAAGGATAGGTTATCGGAAGCGGGAAAAACCATCTCCACCAAGATAATATCCATCGCATCAACCACATGTAGTAGTTGCTCTATATTTGTTTAATATAGTTTTTACGTCAATGACTTGTACTTCTAATTTTTGAAATCCTGAATTGACAGGATGAAAACACACAATGTACATTTTATTCACTTTGTATCCATTTTCTTCCACCAAAAATCGATACAAATTTAATTGTAGTGTATACTTCCAATACTTGGAATCCGGTATATGCGACAATTCAGGTAACAAACATCTACCATACCCTTTCGATAAATCACTACTACGTTTCCAATCATACAAATCCAATGTTCCATCTGTACGTTTACATACATAATCGATTGTTCCAATCAATGTTGTTGGTTCATGATAAACACACCATTCTACTTGAAATGTATCCAATTTATTTTTGGAAACAAAATCTTCAAAATAACCATACTCTACCGTATCTAATGGTTGAGGTGTCCCTTTGAAATACAATTCAATCGATTGATGTAACTGCGTACCTAATTCAGACGCAACTTTACTTTTTTCTTCCCATTCTCTTTTAATGTCCTCATCCGACATATTTGGATAATTTTGTTTGTTCATTTTTGCAAGTATCTTGTCTGGATCAAATTTAGCAAACCAAGATGACAACAAAGTAGTTACTGAAACAAAAGGTTTCCCATTGACTGTATACGTATGCGTTGCATGATTCAATGATATCATTTTCATGTTTTTTATAAAAAAGACAATCAATTTTTACGAGTACGTTTACGTCTTCGTTTACGTTTTGTACCTCCAAGTCTTTCCATGTCTTCTTTTGGAAATGATTCATTCAATGAACAACTATAATCACAAAGTACAATTTCTTTTCCTGGAAATAAAGATAATACTTCTTCTAAAGACCATTCTGGTTTGATAGAAAATAAATTATATTTACCAGTTTCTGTTACAATATCTAAAAAATTAATCATAAAATTAGTTTTATCAACACAAGAAAATATTTTATTCATCATTTCATTTCCTGGACGAACTATTTTTTTAGGTACCGTTGTTAATTTTTTTACAGCAACATATCTTTTATCTTGTTCTGGATAACTACGATTTATTAATTCCATCATATTGGTTACATTATTCTCTACAAAATTTTTATATGTAGTCGTTCTACGAATAAAAGCAAATTTGAAACAACTTGCTATTTCACACACTCCCAAAGGAACACTAGAATATCTTGTTACTGGTTGTGTGACTGTAATAGGTCCGACCAAACCGCCATGACACAATGCCTGAATATATACAATAGGACCTACACTTATACTAGCTACATCAAATACACTACGAAAATCTAACTGATATAATATGTCTTCTGTAAAATAATTTTCTATCTTCATATATTCACATATATTTGGAATAGCCAATAATTCTGGTAACATCCTTTTTATCAATGGATGATCAATGTCCACAAAAATGAGAAATAATGGACCTTCATGTGCTACTTTTAAAATCATATCTTCTGTATAAATAGAAGGATGAATAAACATGATATTGTATGGATTTTGTTGTATTAATTTATTTGCTACTCTTGGATCAGTCACACTTTTTTTTTCCAGCAATAAAGTATCTATTTTGTCTTCTTCACTTTTAAAATAGGGTAACAAAAATTTTAAAGTATTTTTTAATTTTTTCCCAGATGAAGGTACACTTAATTCTTCTGGAGTTACATCTTTAAACCAATCCATGGATTCTTTGGGTGAATCAGGTGGTTTTAAATCTTTCAACCAATTCATGGATTCTTTGGGTGAATCAGGTGGTTTCAAATCTTTAAACCAATCAAACGGTTCCACCGCTGGCTGTCGCTCCGCGGATGCTTGCCCGCTCCGCTCTGCAATGATTATAGCACCTTCTATTTTTTTTTTATAAAAAGGTTGTGCATCATATTCTTTCAACCTTTTTATATAAGGTACATATACACTTGGATTTTTTTCAATCTCTGCCACTAAACGATCTACTTGTTCAGTATACAAATATTGGTTTTCTGGTAAAAAAACTTTACCTGGTTCAATATGTGTTATAGCACCCTCTATTTTTTTTTTATAAAAAGGTTGTGCATCATATTCTTTCAACCTTTTTATATAAGGTACATATACACTTGGATTTTTTTCAATCTCTGCAACTAAACGATCTACTTCATCAGTGTACAAATATGGTTTTTCTGGTAAATAACTCATACTATATGTAGGGAAAATCTATGACGGGACTCGAACCCGCAATCTTGCGATTAGAAGTCGCACGCCTTATCCATTAGGCCACATAGACATTTTATTTTCCACAACCACATCCAGTTTTGGGTGCCGTCACTATTCTAATTATTTTTCTTTTAAATGGTTTGTTTGTTATATTATGGGGTTTAATTCCAGGAAATCGTATCATATTTTATATCTATATTTTATGCATTGGTATTTATATGTATTATTGTTCGTAAAACTAACTTTTCTTTATTTTTTCTTAAAAGAAAAACGTAATCCTTCTTCAGAAAACAAAAAAAAACTTTCCTTGATTGATACATCGTTTATGATTTTATTGTCTATATTGATGATTTATTTATTTCATCCTTTTACAAAAAATCCAGTTTGTATTGATAGAGAAACAAAATTATTTTTGTTTACATTTGCTATACTTACTATTACACATTCATTTTAATTATTCACGTTTACAATATTTACATCGTGTTTTGTTGTGGGTATGGTATTTTTTACGTGTACCACCAGTGCTTGAAGATGAGGGTGCAGGTTCGGGTGTAGGTACAGGTTCGTGTGTGGGTACAGGTGTGGGTGCAGGTACAGGTTCGTGTGCAGGTGTGGGTGCGAGTGCAGGTGCGGATGCAGGTGCGGGAGCGGGAGCGGGTACAAGTGCGGGAGCGGATGCAGGTGCGAGTGCAGGTGCGATTGCAGGTTCAGGTGTGGGTGCAGGTGTTGGTGCAGGTTCGGGTACAAGTGCGGGAGCGGATGCAGGTGCGAGTGCAGGTGCGATTGCAGGTTCAGGTGTGGGTGCAGGTGCGGGTGCGAGTGCAGGTGCGGGTGCGAGTGCAGGTTCGGGTGCGAGTGCAGGTGCGAGTGCAGGTGCGAGTGCAGGTTCAGGTGTGGGTGCGAGTGCAGGTGCGGATGCAGGTGCAGATGCAGGTGCGGATGCAGGTTCGGATGCAAGATCGGATCCGTTTGTAGGTTCGTGTAGTTCATCACGTAAATCTACAGGTGTAGGGTTTGTTGAAGGTTCTACTTGTGTGTTTACATCGTTATGTAATGCTTCTGGTGTGTGAGCCTCTGGTATGTGAGCCTCTGGTGTGTGAAACTCTGGTGTATGAGCATCTGGTGTGTGAGCCTCTGGTGTGTGAAACTCTGGTGTATGAGCATCTGGTGTGTGAAACTCTGGTGTATGAGCATCTGGTGTATGAGCCTCTGGTGTGTGAGCCTCTGCTTCTTTTAATTCTGGAGTATCAGATTTTTTAAAAAACTTACTAATTGTTTCTTCATCGATTCCATTCACTAAAAGTAATATCACTCCTCCTAAACAAAAAATTCCTGCCGTAGCTGAAATTTTTTTGTAATCGAAACTCATTATATATAAAATTGATTTTTTTATTTCTTATCATTCACAAATGGATTATTCTTTTCCCATGGGTTCATTCGAACGTATTTGCGCTACTTGTGGTTTCAAAAAAGTAGATCTGATAGATTCTTACATCATTCATCCTACCTGTAAAATAAAAATAACCATTCATGATAAAATTACATTCTCAATCATAGAAGGAGATGTAGTCTTTTCAAAAAAATTAATTCGTGATATTGCCGTGTTAGCATTAGATCAACCATATTATCCCGTAACTATGGAAGAATGGGATGGTCAAGTTTCACTTTGAAAATAAAAGTGTTTAATTTAAAGGATAATTTTTATTCATAATATGAATTATTTATTTGATACAACAAAAAGTACTCCTCTATGTGAAATAATGGGTAGACACAAAAGTGATAAAGGGTCTATGAATATGGGGTCTAGTTGGCATAACTATACGCTATTTTATTATAGTATATTCAAAGATTTACGTGAGAAAGAATTAAGAGTTTTTGAATTGGGTTTAGGAACAAACAATGTAAATATTCTTTCCAATATGGGTCCTGAAGGAACTCCAGGAGCATCTCTTTTTGGTTGGTCAGAGTTTTTTTTCAATTCTCATATTTTTGGAGCCGATATTGATACTGACATATTGTTCAATACTGATAAAATAAAAACATTTTATTGTGACCAGACAAACCCAGAAATTATAAAGAAAATGTGGGTTGAACCTGAGTTACAAGATAATTTTGATATTATTATTGAAGATGGATTACATACATTTGATGCGAATGTATGTTTTTTCGAAAATAGTATACACAAATTAAAACCAAATGGATATTTTATTATAGAGGATATAAGTAATTCTGAAGAACATTTATTTGAAAATAAGATTAAAGAATGGGAAAATCAGTATAAAGATTGTATATTTGCTTTATTGAAAATACCATTTCATAATCCTTTTGACAATAATTTGTTAGTAGTTTTTAAATCTGAACTTAAAAATGTTTGTCCCCTGTGAAAAAGAGATATTTTTTCTAGTTTTTACAAAAAACACACTCTATCAAGTAGTTTTTTCATGGTAAGTCAGAAATGAGTGCTTAAGTAAGAAATGAGTATTTTTTCTTTCCTTTACAATATTGTTTTTGTGAAAATCCACGTGGATATTTACAGTTTATACTTTTTTTATATTTCATTGTCCAACGTTTCATATCTTATTGAAAGAAAAATAACACCCCATTATCCTATGTTTATTTTGAAATTTTTAAAATATAACATTCTGTAAATAATTTGAATGGTAAATCAGAAATGAGTAATTAAGTGAGAAATGAGTAAAAAAAAGGTGTTCATCCCCGCACGCATGCGATTCCAGCTACTTGCTCCAGCTACTTGCTCCAGCTAACTTGCTCCAGCTACTTGCTCCAGCTACTTGCTCCAGCTACTTGCTCCAGCTACTTGCTCCAGCTACTTGCTCCATTGCTCCAGTTTTTTATCGTACCTTAGTACGGAGTTCTTTCCTGAGCTCGAATAAGTTTTTACCTTCAATTGTGATTCCATATTTTGGACAGATACGATGCACGTCTTCTTTTTTCATTTCGTTGATTCCCTTGATAGTCAACGGTTTGTCATCTTCTACTTCTTCTCTGTCTCGTTCTTCATGTACAGGTGTTGGTGCAGGTGTTGGTGCAGGTGTGGGTGCAGGTGTGGGTGCAGGTGCTCGTGCAGGTGCTCGTGCAGGAGTTGGTGCAGGAATTGGTGCAGGAATTGGTGCAGGAATTGGTGCGACTGTGTGTTCTTCTTCTTCTAGATCTGGTGTCTCATCTTCATTTGCAACTGAAGTTGCTTCTTCTGTAGCGTCTTCAGATACATCTTGAGATACATCTTGAGATACATCTTCAGCTACATGTGCGACATCCGGATGTGGTAACTCAACTGCAGGAGTCATGACGCGAGGCGTAGTATTTTTACGTCCCCGTTTCTTTTTTTCGAATTGACGAGGATCAATCGTCAAACCGTATGTCGCGGCCGACTCTTCTACTTGTTCTCGCGTGAGGCCATGTTTTGTCATGTAATCAATGTATGGTTTTACCTGGGTATTGCCTACCTTGTACTCCATGATGTCTCCAACCAATCGGGCTTCTACGTCCCCATTTGTTGGTGTCCCATTTTTCTCGACGTCCTTCGCACACTTCTTGCACCATCCACCATCCAGAGGTGAACTAGTACACTGGGTGAATAGTCCGCCATTCTTGATGATGGCCTTGCAACACGATGCATCCACTGAACCACACCATGGAAGTTTTGACTTTTCAATCGGTGGTAACTTGACATCCACACCTCCTTTCAGGATAAATTCTTTTGCATCTTCTGGATCAAACGAGTACTTTTTTGCCAAACGTTCAATCGCATCACTCAAGATCGTCCCAGCAAAGCTAGCCATTGATTCGGTCAAATCGCGAGTCATTGTTACGGAGAAAGCCATTTTGTAATTGTGTGAAAGTAATAGTAAAAAACACATTTCAATTTTATTTAGATCCGTTGTCATCCACACTTGAGCCGTTTTCTAGAAAATGTTTATAATGTTATCTATATTCATCGTTAAGTAATAAATGAGTCATGAACTCAGAAATGAGTAAAAAAATTTTGACCAGGAACCAGTTCATCGAATACTTTAACTTTTCATGTTGCATCCGTTGTCATCCAATTTGATAATGAAGATCACCATCTTCTGTCATGTATCCCACATAAGTATTATTGTCATATGCATAAATATCATTTAAAATGTATATATTATTACCATATTGCCATTGATAAAATCCGTCGTATTCCCATAAGATGCATGCGATACCGTTGACTTGATAATGATAAGAAAGGTTACCATTGTTATCATACACCCATCGGTCTTCCATTTTAAAAAAATACTTGAAAACCCGTTTCAATTTTTACAAAAAAAAGTTGGGGTGCCCACCCCCGCCTTTTTTATATTTTTGTGTTTTTTTGTGTTTGTGTTTACATGACAATCCTTACCTTTGGTTTGTCTAGTGATGCTTCCTGTTGAGCCTGGCGCTCCTCTGGTGTCTTGCACGCAAAGACTTGCCAGTACATGTCACTTTGGCT
>Ga0164297_10000678_pt1 | contig 40685 bp, 37 predicted proteins | sample GEODES058metaG_FD_113539 | JGI IMG/M metagenome (GOLD analysis project Ga0164297, IMG submission 113539) | Dystrophic lake water microbial communities from Trout Bog Lake, Wisconsin, USA - GEODES058 metaG | ecosystem: Environmental > Aquatic > Freshwater > Lake | place: USA: Trout Bog Lake... | reverse complement strand
TTTGAAAAATACAACTTTTTTATTACCTTATTTAGCAACACAAATTCATACTTCTTTATCAAATAATACACAAGAACGATTTATACAACACTTTCTACGATTTATCAATAAAACTACAAATGAAATTACTGAAGATAAAGCAATATTATTTCAATTCAAAAAGAATCTTATGGAACTAAAAGAAACTGATGAAAAATTTAATGAATGGAAAACAACACATCTTACAAATATTTTACCAAAAAATATCAAAAAATCAATTCACTATGATGTGAAAGTGAAACCATTTGAATATTTGAAAGGAATGCTGTATATGAATTCTGTGTTGGAAAAAATGGAAAGTAAATTATTTTAACCATTACCATTAAGAAATAATATTATTCCAAAACATATTATTTTGGATACTGCCTCTATTATAAATTTGTTTTGCCCTGAAAAAGATAAAGAAGGAAAAAAGGTCAAAAAGGGTGAATTATTAAGTAGTGTAAAAGATAATCAAAATGAAGTATGGAGTAATTTTTTAGACCTGAAAAATAAAATATTCAAGAATAAACATTACCAGTTTCATAATCAAATACAAACTGACGGAATTAGTTGTTGTTTACTTTTTATTAGAAAAGATTTGAAGGAAAAAAAGTGGGGTTCAAGAGTTCCTGTCTTACAAGAACAAGAGTTTCATTCTATAGAGGATTTATCAAAAGAACAATTAGATACTTTGAAAGATAGAAATATAGTAGGTTGCGATCCTGGAAAACGTAGTTTAGTATATATGATGGATAAAAATGGAAACAAATTACAATATACAGCACCACAAAGAAAAAGAGAAAGTAAATCAAAAACAAATCAAAGAATTTTATTAGTTGAAAGAAAAAGAAATGGAATTATTCAAAAAGAAACTGGATTATCTTTACAAAATAGTAAATCTGTTGATTATGACAAATTCAAAATATATTTGGTAGAAAAGGATAAATTAAACAAAGAAACTATAGAATTTTACAAAAGAGAAACATGGAGAAAAATGAAGTTTCGGCAATATAGTTATGGTAAAAAATCCATAGATACATTCCTGAATAAGATTAAGGAAACTTTTGGTGAAAACATAATTATTGGTTATGGTAATTGGAGTAGGTCTTCTCAAATGAAACATTTTATGCCGACTATGAATAAAGGATTGAGAAAACTAATTCATAAAAAATATGACACAATTACCATAAATGAATGTAATACAAGTAAGAAATGTTGTGATTGTAATAATGATTTGGAATATTACAAAGATAAAGAAGGGAAGAAAGTATTTAGGTTATTGGTCTGTTCTAACTGCGTGAGTTGCGAAAACAAAAAAATCGTATTTAGGACCAGAGATGCTAATTCTTCTATAAACATAATGAAATTAACTGAAACTTGGATAAATAAACAAGAGCGACCATTATGTTTTTCCGTGGGCTTGCCTTCGGCTTTGCAAATTTCGTCTTTCACATCTTCAAGTAAAAACAAAGAAGATGAAAAAGTAAGACCATCGTAGGTGAAATTCCTACTATTGATTTTACATTTTTTTTATTTTTTTGCCTAATAAAATGGGCGTTTTAAATGAGAAAAGGTGTAAATTATTGAATGATATATATAACCATTTTGATACGATTATTAAAAAATATAAATATTTACAGAAAATAGAAACCATTGGAGATGCTTATATGGTCGTAGGCGATATTTATAGGAATGAACTGAATCATAAAATCGTCATAAAGGAAATTATTTTGTTGGGTTTAGAATTCATTAATGAAATAAAAAGTATATCTACACCGGATAATGTCCCATTGTGTATCCGTATTGGAATAAACATGGGCTCTGTGAATATAGGGATTTTAGGTAATGAAATTCCCCGATTGTGTGTTGTAGGAAATACTGTGAATGTTGCTGCTCGACTACAATCGACGGCGGAAGAAGATACTATACAGATGAGCATGCACGTTTATGAACAAATGAAAGAAGGTATGGTGTCTGATATTGTTATTTTTAGAAAAGAAAATGTATTTTTGAAAAATATAGGGTCGGTGACGACTTATAATATTCGACAGACAGACTGTCAAATCAAACAATCTACCAAAACCTAAGAAAATTGAATGAAAAAAGAAAATAAAACTTAATAGTATATATATCCTATGAAGTTTTGTGTCAACTGTCAAAATATGCTTTATATCTCGATTTCCTCCGAAGATTCGAACCAATTGACCTATTATTGTAGGAATTGTGGGACAATCGATGAAACGATTAATCAGGAGGGGCATTGTGTTTTGTCATCCCAGTTACAAAAGGGAGAACAGAAGTTTAATCATATTATTAATCAATATACGAAGTTGGACCCGACTCTTCCTAGGATTTATTCAATGAAATGTCCAAATGAGGAGTGTAAGACGAACAAAGAGAACACGAAAGCAGAAGTGATTTATATGAGATACGATGATAGCAATATGAAGTATGTTTATTTGTGCGTGGAATGCGATACGATTTGGAAGACTGATGACTAAAGTAGGGGAACCAAGGTTCCCCCTACGACCCCCTCCTTTTTGGGGCTCCGCCCATAGTTTTTGAACATTTTCTTTTGGAACTTTTTCCTGTGTGTGTCAAGAAGAATAATATTATAACCCTTCTGGATGGCAAAAAAAATTTTTTTGGGGCCTCCATTTGTGTGGAATTTTTATTTGTTTTTGTAGGCAAAAATAGATTTAAAAAATCGGTATAAAAATATAATTTTATTATTCATAAATGTCGCTTTATAATAAAATTAAAACTACATGTGAATGGTTTTCTATAGGATTTCCTTCAAGTCCGTCGTGGGGATGGAATAAAGCTCCACCAAAAAAATCGCTTCATGATATTGGCATGGCTGATACCGCCAATGTTTTTATGTTAAATCTAGTTGAGCTAGTTCATTGGACTCCTATTATTCCGGCATTTCTAATGGCTCAGTCGGTTCTCCATAATAGTGATAAATGGACGCAGTATTTTGATAATGACGAACAACGAACGCTTTTATTTCTTCTCTCTCCAGTAATTGCCTTTTTCGGTGGTCTTCCAGGTATAATGATGCATACATATGAAGGTTGGCAGGTGGCTCCTTTTGATAGTCCATTAAGAGGAGAACTAGAGAATACAAATGTGGTCGTTTCTGAAAAAAATAATCAGTGGCTAAGAATTGTTGCATATTTTTTTATTTTCAATATGCAGTATATTGGATTACAATCGTTCTCATATGCTGTTTTGGGACCTACTTATTTTTATGGTTGTTTACAATTTTTATCTGTAATGGGATTCTTTGTAGGTTATCTAGGTAATCAAGATTATAAAGCTACATTTAATTTCAAATGGAGGGGAACCGCTGGTGGTTCAACATTTCCATTAGCTTGGGCTACATTAATTCCATTTATAATGTCGGCATCATTGAATATGTATGCGTTTGCCGATTTAGGTGTCTTAGTATTTCCTGGTCGATTTAGAGTCATTAATTCGTTGGCTCCGCCATTCCTAATTGGATTAGGGGGAATTATTGAAGGATTATTTGCTGAAACGGTCTTTGACCAAAATATACACGCTTTTGCAGTAATTCTTTTTAATTTTGGATTTTGGCTTGAACTGAATATGATTACAAAAGGCGGAGATATCTTGTCATGTATTTCTCAATAATACTTGAAATAAATTATCTTTTATAAAATTATCTTTTATAAAATTATCTTTTATAAAATTATCTTTTATAAAATTATTTTGAAATAAATTCTTTGAAATAAATTATCTTTTATAAAATTATTTTTCAAAAATAGTTTGAAAAATAAAAATACCCAAAAATGGCCCCCGGGCTTTGCACCATCCAGGAGGATTAAAACAATATATCTTCATGACAAATCCAAGGAAGGTCACGAAGAAAAAAATAGCGGAGCTAGGAGGGGGTCGTAGGGGGAACCTTGGTTCCCCTACCCCGAGCTTTGCACCATCCAGGAGGATTAAAACAATATATCTTCATGACAAATACGGGGAAGGTCACGAAGAAAATATTGGCGGAGCCCGGGGGGTCGTAGGGGGAACCTTGGTTCCCCTACCCCGAGCTTTGCACCATCCAGGAGGATTCAAACAATATATCTTCATGACAATATCGGAAAGGTCACGAAGAAAAAAATAGCGGAGCTAGGAGGGGGTCGTAGGGGGAACCTTGGTTCCCCTACAAAATTGATTCATAACAACTTAAAAAATATAACTCTATATCATATACGATGGCTGATTACGAACAAAAAGTTAACGAAATATTTGGAGGAAATGACGAAATTGAAGAAATTGAATCAGTAGATGGGGATGATTCGTCTGTAGGTGGGTCTATCGATGGTTCTGAAGATGGTTTCAATTTAGCCGGCGGGGCTAGAAGTGATTCCGAAGGAGAAGAAGATGAAGATTCGGACGAGGACGACAAGTCTGAAAATGGAGAAGAAGTCAATGTAGATAACGAAAAAGATGCTGAAGGCTTCGAAGAACATTCTTCAAGTGATTCTGACGAAGAGGATGAAGACGATGATGAAGACGAAAATTATTTACAAAAGATGGACGATCATATCAGATCAAAAGTCATAGAGAACCATCATCCAGAGTTAAAAACCCTGAATTATGAGGAAGTCGAAGCACTGGCTACTATTGTCAGGGACAAAGATGGAATTATTATTGACCCTCTCCATAAAACCAACCCGATTCTTTCAAGATATGAAAAGGCAAGGGCTTTGGGAGAACGTGCCCGTCAAATCAATTCCGGAGCTAAACCAATGATTGAAGTCGACCCGACCATGATAGATGGGTATCTCATTGCCCTCAAAGAATTAGAACAAAAAAGAATTCCATTTATTATTCAGAGACCACTACCGAATGGTGGAAGTGAATACTGGCGAATGGCTGATTTGGAGATTTTACATTAATAGAATCCATGATTTATATCATATTTTTACATATTTTAACCTTTACTACGTAGTGAAATGCCGATTATATATGATAAAAGGTATTTTATCAGTTACAAAGTAACAGTTACCGAATTACATTCAAATACGCCGTATACGGCATTATAGCGAAGTGTAGAATGTAAAAAAAACTACTAATATAGTTTAGTAATCGGCACGTATAAAACAACTATTTATATTTGTTTGAATATCTTGAACATCTTCTGTTACTTTTTTATGAAATTCAGCATCGAAATTTTTTTCACCATTTATTTCAATTGCAGAATTCCAAGAATGAACTAATGAAATATCTTTTGTAGGTAAATATCGAGAATAATTTCGTAATTTGTTTTTTCCTAATAAACTGGCGGTCATAGAAAATGTAGAATATTTAACCCCCTGTAATATTTCTTTTGATAAAGAGAACATATCAAGTATACCGTTATAATTCATATAAAATTCTCCAATTCCATAATCGATATCTATGATATTTATGGTTTTATCATTTTCCGCCGAAATTTTATTTATAATCATTTTAAATTCGTGTTTCCAATTATTATCTTCACTAATAATTAAAAAACTAGGTATTTCTTCGTTTTGAATAATGTATGTAATATCTTCTATTATTTTTTGTGTAATTATATCAAATTCGGTTGTTGAAATATAATGACTTAAATTTTCATTGTCATTTACTTTATCAGATTTTCTTAAATGTATACCATATGAGTTTTCAAGTCCATGTGGAATTTTTTCTAATATAATGGAAGAAGGGCGAATAACGTCTTTTGCATATTCGCTATAATAACTAGAAAAAGTTTCATATGATAATTCCGGTAAAAATTTTGATACAAATTCGTATCCTTTATAAGGAGACATTGTGGATGATGAATTAATTGCTTTAATATAAAAAGGTATGTTCTCATCATTGTCAACAAGTTCAATATTGTGAAAATCGAATAAACGTAAATCAAAATTACTTATTCCCCAATCAAAATAGTATTGACTATTATTGAATTTAATTTTTGGATTATAATTTAAAAATTTACAAATGATATAAAATCCTAGAATATCTAACATTTTATCACCCAATCCGCTTGTATTTAAAGAAATAAACGCATTATTATTATTCATTTACATAAATAAACAAATATATTTATATTTGTTTATTTACCCAAGTATTTTTTTAATTAACATTTTGTATATTATTTATTGTATTCGGCCTTCATGGCTGGGTCTCTATCACATACTCTCAAAATCAAATCGGAAATTTCCTTAGTTCGATTTGAATCCGTATAATAAATCGCCTTCTTATAAGCCACCAAAATAGGAATATAAACATCTGGCATAATATGTGTTTTCAGGTTCTCCACACTATCAACAACTTTTTGACAACAATCGCAACATTCTTTGAAATATCCCATATTGATATAATTCTTAATAATATAATGATAAATATACCAGAGATTATTTACAGGTGCCTTATAGTTATTTAATATTTGAGCATAATCTCCATATCCACGGTCAATCTCATCGTAAAATTCGTCAATGATTTCAAGAAAAAGCAACTCATCGCCATGTCCAAACCCCATCTTAGTGGCTTCGCAAAACAACTCATCCATCCTGTTAATGAATTTTAATCCAATAGTAGGTCCCATTGTATAGAATGACCCACATACAATCCATCTATAAGACTCATAGAACTCCATCTTGTTCTCCGCTTCTTTGTATTTTTTGTCGGTTACATTAAGAATTTGAATATGTAGTTTTTCTCCAACAGAACGAAGAACATCGAGCAACATATCTTTATGATAATCTTCTGCAATTTTAGAAAACTTAATTCCAATATTAGCATCTATCCAACCAAATTTGGAGGTATTAAAAGGGTTCGATAGAATAGTTTGTTTTACAAAATCCACTTTGCTAATTTGAAGGAGATGATTTTCAGAACAGGTTCTCTCATCCCTCGTTGGCCAATATGTAGAACGGTTCTTCTTGACATCTTCTATGTATTTATAATAATATAGGTCTTCGAATCTTGAAACTACGTATTTTGTAAGATGATCGAGACCATATTCATTCCTTATTTCACGGATTAATTCAAAACAGTTTGAGTCAGTATAAACGACCAAATAACATGGAACTTCTAATAATGTTCTCATACTTTGAATTGCTTCTTTTAATGAACGAGAACCTTTGTGAAATCGTGTAAGGTCAAAACAAGAAGTTGTTAATGTACAGTCGGGGGTCATTAAATTATTATAATTATTATTTTTATATACTTTGTTACAAAGATATTTCAAGAGTTGTCAAGAAGATATATTTGACGTTTCCTGGATGGAAAAAAAATTTTTTTTTTGCTATATTAATAATATATCGGAGCCACTCCTGAAGTATTAGAGTATCCAACTTTCATCATCGCTATCCGAGGTCGAAGTATGAACGACCTGTTTTTTCCACTGTTCGGGGAAAATGTATTTCAAAACTAATTCGGCATTATAAGAGGCTCCACATTCAACTCCGAAATAAACACAATCTTTATGTCTTAGTCTGGCGGCAACATTTATAGCATTTGGATGCCAAGGCACACCCTTATTATGTAAATAAATCAGGATACCTAAGTCGCCACGTTGACAAGCATACAAAGTATAAATATCATCTATTATTGAAATCCCGAATTTGACCAACAGCTGAATATATTCTACAGGACATCTCTGGACAGCGGTTCCGAGAGCCCACGTTGTAATGGGCGCACTATTTTCTAATCCATATTTCAAGCAGGAGAATCGACGGTTAATTAATGCTTCATCGATTACATTGGTATCCCATTCGAACCTTAATTGTTCTCTCAGAAACCGAAGGATTTCTACATGACCAAACACGGTACACCAACTACATAATTTTTTTTGGTGAGATATGTCGGCGGTTTTTTCGGTGAACCATGGTTTTTTTGCAAAATATTTGAATATTTCAAATCTTCCATACTGGATTGTAGTAAGAAGCGTCGAAATCTCAGAAGGGAATAAATATTTGCATTTGTATTCGTAGTATCGGACCATTATTAACGAATCGTGTTTTATAGAATATGAAACAAACCCATTCAATGACATTGCTTGCCCCGAATACGAGAACATGAAGCATTGCTTTATAGCGTGGTATTCTGGGGTTTTCATCAAGAATCCATATTCTTGGATTTTTTTATGAACCTTATATTCGAATACCTCCATATCAAAAAGAAATCTTTCGGGCCTACTATAGGCAAAGTCGAGAACTTCCCAGGGGATTTCTGCACCGAGATATTCACACGTATCAAGTATAAAGAGAACATCTTCGAATGTCTTGAAAACTTTGTCTAATTTTAAAGGCCTCGGATGGTCGAGCTTGATATTTTGTCTGGGATATTCTTGCTGAATGGTCAAGTAGAGCTTACTGTTATGAAAATGAGTGGGAAGTTCGTGGACATATCTGATAGTCGTTATTTTTTCCATTTGTTAAATCGATTCAAAGTATGCGTGTTTTTACATAAACAAAACGTCAATCAATTTTGTAGGGGAACCAAGGTTCCCCCTACTATGCTTCGCAAACCCCTCCTTTATGGCTCCGCCATTTTATTCGCTGAAAACCTTTTTCGGAATTATTTGGAGACCTCTAAAAAAAATTTTTTTGCCATCCAGAAGGGTTCAAACAATATATCTTCTTGACAACACCGAAAAAGGTAATAAGCTAATAAATGGCGGAGCCATAAAGGAGGGGTTTGCGAAGCATAGTAGGGGGAACCTTGGTTCCCCTACAAAATTGATTCTGTTTTCATAAATAAAATAATAATTATAATAAGATGACCGACCATAATCAAACTACAGATATATCTGGCATTACTATTCATGATGATGCTATACAGGTGGTAAAAGATGGTCCTATATCGTGGCTCGAAGTAAAAACAACAAAATGTGCCGACCAAGATTGTATCAATAAACTAATAACCCCCTTTGCAAAAACTATCTTGTTTAAGAGATATATATTTTGTTCGGAAAAATGTGCTGAGAAATATGAAGAACATATCAAGTATTCATACAGGAAATCATTTCGACCTACAAAATAATATATCGGTTAACGACGGTTTCATTTCGTAGCTCCCAGCTAAGAGTTGCTCCCACTTGTAAAATGGTTGCTTGTTCAGGTTCCATTGATTTTACATTTTGAATAGTCGTCGTCGTTTGATTACAATTCAAAAGCGCCACCATAAGAATATCCCCGTCTTTATTTGTCAATGAAACAAATGTATTTCTAGGGACATTATAAACATTTTGTAAAACATCTCCTAGCCAAAATTCGAAAGATATATCGATGTAGGAATAAAACCCAACCAATAAATCATATGACCTATCTATATAATTTATAATTCTCTTATCGAGGGTTTTTTCTTGAGTTCCTAGGCAAAACGGCGATTTATCTTGATAGACCTTTATGAAAACTTCTTGGGGTTTCAAGAATATAGTTTGAGAACAACCCTGAGTTATACCATGATAGGTTGTATCTATCGAATCTTCATTGATAGGTCTATTAAATTCGTCTGATAAGGTTTTTATTGCGGTTTTCAACTCGTCTATATATGTTTTTTTATTTATTTGGGGATTCATCTGGGGATTCATCTGGGGATTCATCTGGAGATTCTGCTTTTATTCTTCTATAAAAGAATAAAATCTTTATGCTAGTTTTTGAAAATGTTCTCCACTTTCTAGAAAAAAATCTGTAAAATAAAATCTTGTAAAAATATTTTTCAAAATAAAAAAAGATAAATGAAAAAAGATAAAACAAAACACGATTTCCCCGAGCTTTGCACCATCCATGAGGATTCAAACAGTATATCTTCTTGACAAAAAGGTCATAAAAATAAAATATTGTAAGACTTATTCCCGAGACGGAGATTAGACCCCTACCGAAGGTCGAAGGGGGGTCGTCCAGGGGGCGCAGCCCCCGGATTTAACCACGCCAGTGTTTTCCACAATCCAAACATGTAACGAAAATCGTTGCTGGTTCATCCGCTGACCTTGTTTGCAACTCATAATAAGTACACTTTTTGGACCGGCATTTCTTACATGTATACATATCCGTTGAGGCTTCAATATTATTATTGAACTTTGAAGCATCTCTCTTTGTTTTTTTTATAATCAATGGCGCCCATCTTTCAGGATTCATTTCTTGATGTGTCATGAAGGCAAATGTTTGAGGATTCAATTCCCCCGATTGGATAGCCTGGAGAATTTGTGGGGATTTTATATTAATGTAAATTGTTCTAAGTCGGTCCGTATACAGTTGTTTGAAGAAAGGGTTCTCCCATTTTTTAATGATTTTTCTCTGCGTGGCCTCCTTAATTGCGTAATTATATACCGCCTTTTCTAGATTGGTGGCTGATTTGATATCTCCCTGGATAATCTTGTGGAAACACTGACGAATATTCGCACGAAATTGTTCGGGATTTTTTATTTGGTTTATTGCGATGGAAGGAGGCATATTGAATGTCATTACTAACATTTATATTGTTTTGTTCAATTTTATATCAGTCTGAAATTATTATAATTTATTAAATCGATAGGTTGTAATGGAGTATTATACATAATGAATTCAGTCATATATCCGTTCATACCGCGGCCTTTTGGGTCATATCCATCTGTTCCAACAACGCCTAATAATTTTGTACTTACAATAGAAGCAGATAATCCTAATGTATTATAATTTGGTCCAATTGTAATAGAAGTCGTTGAAATTCCATTTACATAATTATATTTTGTTCCTGATTGAGAATAAAACCAATCATTACTATTACTACTACTAGTTACTACCGTATTATTAACGAATCTTACTTCAAAATCACCATTATTATTTCCAGGATTTCCAGTTGTATTTAAACATGCGATTGTATTATATGTATTGGTTGTAAGATTATTAAACTCACTTAATATAGTATATGGAGCATTTGGAGTGGTTATATTCATATAACATGCGGCTGCTGGATTATTAAAATAAACCAGATATTTATTAGAAGAAAAAACAATAGTCGGTTTATTTGCTTGTATGGATTGAGTACAATGATTATTTTTACCAGATTGGTCATACCATATATTTACATAAACAGTAGATGAACCAGTCGCCCAAGAAGCATATGTTGTTCCTGTATTATTCAGTCCAACCGTAAGATATGATTGAGTAGCATCAGCATAAAAATCGATGCTTGTATTATCAATTGACCGAGTGACATTGAATACTGGACCGGTATATGAAGGAACAACCAATCGTGTAGAATAACAACCATACATAATGCTTGCTGTTTGAAAATAATAAATAGATGAATATTTGACAAGTGTTGCCCCGTTATTATTAATTGTAATTGATACATTATCAAATCCCAACTGATAATATGGGTCTGAAGAAACGATTTCTAAAGTCTGCGAAGCAAATATACCATTACCTCTAATACCATTATTATTCAAGAACATTGCAGAAGGAGCAACAAATCCACCTACACCAGGATTTGAAGCAATACCATACCCATTTGTAAACAAATTAGTTGATAATGCTGAATACCAGTTAATACCATCTGGAGAATACCCGATATAATTTGAACCAGTTCCTATAAAACGTGTCCCATTCCAACAAATAGAATTACAACCATTAGGAAAAATAGAGGTGCCTTTCGTTCCTAGACCATTCCAATTTATTCCATCAGTTGACCATGCTAATGAATTTGAACCTATTCCACCTGCAACCCAAATTGGTCCATTATAACAAACACAATAACCTTGTGTAGTAAATACAGTTGTAGATATAGGCGTCCATGTTGTAGTCCCAGGATTTGATTGATTTATATAAGTCAAACCAGGAGAAGTAGATAAAGGACAAACCCAAGTGTATCCATTTGAAGCAGGACAACCGACTGCGTTTGAAAGCGTACTACTCATTTGAGTCCAAGATGTCCCTGTTGTAGAATAATAAGCATTACCAGAAACGCCTTGTGTAATCATAAAAACCGTTCCATTCCAAAAAACTGATCCCCCTCCTGTAAAATTTGAAAGAGTCGTTCCATTCCATGTGGCTCCATTATTAGAATAAGCAACTGTATTTGCACCGGTTCCTGTTATAACCCATGTATTTCCATTGTATATGATTCCTGTAACACTTGTTGTAATTGGGTTTGATATTCCGGTCCATATAATTCCGTCATATGAATATGCCAGTGTATTTGTTCCTTGACCGCCAGCTAACCATATAGAACCATTCCAAAAAGCGGTTATACCTTGTGTCGAGAAAACAGTTTTTCCGAGAGAAGTCCAACTAATACCATCAGGTGAATACGCCATTGTATTTACAGTTCCTGAACCAAACGCAAGTGTTGGATGCTGAATAAATGGAATGGGTTTAACGCCATAATTCGAATATACTCCGAATACATCGGTAAAATTTGAAATATTCGGTGAAGAATAAAAATTAACCCCATCATATGAATAAACTGATTGTGGGGGTTGTGCACACACCCAACAAGTACCATTCCATGTAATACTTTTGAATTTAGTTATTGAACCGCCATTTATTGTGCTATATTGATTTAATCCACTCCAATTAATTCCATCATATGATGTAAATATATCAGGAAGACCTGTTGTGAATCCTAAAAAATAAGTTCCATTCCAAGTGACTGAATAACCATTACTTGCTGAACCAAGATTACTTGAACTTTGTTTCCAATTTATACCATTATATGAATAAATAAAATTATTACCAGCACCTCCACCTCCACCAATTCCTACAAAAATAGTTCCATTACATGTGATATTATTAAGAAATGTTGTATTTCCTACAGATGCAGATATTCCGTACCAGTTAATTCCATTATATGAATACGCAAGTATATACGTTCCGCTACCACAAGCAGTATATACTGAACCATTGTAACTAAATGCATAACAACTACTAAAAATATTATTACTATTAGTTACTCCAATCCAAGTATAACCATCATAAGAATATGCGATTGATTGAGAACCTGAACCACCTATAAGCCATAAATTGTTATACCAAAAAGGCTGATAACATTGTGAAAATCCGAATGTTCCTATTCCAGTCCAGTTTATTCCATTCGTAGAAACCGCAATAGAATTTCCCGATGTATTATAACATCCACATATCCATAATTTACCATTATAACTAAGCCCTGAAATGGATGAATATACAAATGGATAATTTGCAGAATTTACAAATGAAGTATTTATAGTATTCCAATTAACACCATCGGTTGAATATGCTAACGTATTTGAAGTAATACTATTTCCTGTAGCAATTGTAAGATTTCTTTGGAACTGAATCGAATGTGGTCGTCGAGCATTGAAACCTATATCGAAAGATTGTATGGAAGTTCCTTGTCCTAACCAGTTAATTCCATTATATGAAGTAGCGATTGAATTTGTTCCACCATTCGGATTCCCATTTATAAACAGTCTTCCGTTCCATAAACTCTTTGGATATTGAAGTGCTCCTGTATTTATAATAGTACCTAATCCTGACCAATTAATTCCATCAGATGAATAACCATAAGTATTTCCCCCATAACCACTAGCAATTATTATTTGTCCATTCCAAGCTAATGAATTTGTCATATTGGCATTAATAGAAGTAAATAATGTAGTATTACTAGTTGTCCAGGTTCCTTGTCCTGAAGGATTTATATTATAACTAATAATAGGAGTTCCTCCATTACTACCTATAATTATCCATTTATCTCCCATCCAGCATATATCCGAACAAAATGAAGAAAATGGTGTTGTAGTTATTTTTGTCCAAATAATTCCATCAGGAGAACTTGTTAATGTATTTCCTCCTTTACCACCTGCTAACCAATAATTTCCATTCCATGCAAGACTATATATATTACTACTAAAAGGACTAGGAGTATTTATCCAATTCAATCCATCATATGAATATGAAATACCTGTTGGTGCAAACTCTAGTATTAATACATATATTTTTCCATTATAAACTATTCTCCATGGATTAGTTCCTGGTGTAGTTAAACTTCCTGTAGTTTGCCAATTTATTCCATTATATGAATATCCTGCATTATTTTGAGATTGATAAGTAAAATTCCATTTAAATCCATCATAAAATACTCCAGCACTTCCAGAACTTGGCATTTGCGTCACTCCTAGTCCATTGAATATTATTCCGTCATTTGAAAATACAATACTATTACCGGATTGTCCTAATAATACTGTTCTATTTTGAATAGCAGGTCCAAAAGTATAAACTTGGTCACCATTTAATGGAGTTCCATCCATTTGTGCTATTATTTGTGATTCAGTTATTACTATAGGTGCATTAAAGGCTACCGATTGTTTATTCAATGTTGTTGTATTTGTTGGAAATGTAAATGTAGCCGTTACTTGATTTGAAGTTTGTTGTTGTATAATAGCTCCTAAATCGGTAGTTCCAAAACCTATAAAATTACTCGGATTTATAGACATATAAAATAGGCAAATAATATAATTGTTTTGTTAGACCTTTTACATTCATCGTTGCTATGAAGTGCTCTGTACATATATACTAGTTAATTATTTAAGGGTTTACATATTTTCGAATCGCACTTCGTAATAGATGTGCAAAGTAACCAATCCAATTCATTCATTTCTGCCCCTTCGATGGCATATTGAATGAAAATTGGTTTACACTTTTTAACCTTTACACCTTTGCACTTTTATACCAATGAAGATTTATACCAGTGAATAATTAAAATGGCGCTTCGCAGTACATTTTAAATCGGCGATTGAAAGGTTAAAAGGTATAAAAGAATTGATATCAATACAAATTATTCTGCTCAATTTTTACAGAAAATCCAGAATATCCAGGTTGATAATATGCAGGTGTCACTATATCTAATGAAGATTTTCCATTAATAGAAGCATTGAGGATCATCTGACTTTGTATAGGAACAGCACCAACTCCTGGATTACTAGCTACACAATTTCCATAGGTTGAAAAAATATTACCAAAAGTTGAACCATTAGAATAACCATTATATCCACCATACCAATTAATACCATTAGGAGAATATGCAATTGCATTTCCGCCATATCCAGTAGCGACAAAGCGGACACCATTCCAACAAACACCTAATCCTGCTATATTAAATGGACTATTTGACACACCTGTCCATGTAATTCCATTAGTTGAATATGCTATTATTGTCGTAGATGAACCAGCCGGTTGGCCTACAGCGACCCATGTAGACCCATTCCATGTTATACCATAAGCATTTCCGACAGTTCCGGTTGTGTCAAACACACCGGTTATTTGGGTCCAACCCGTAGCTCCGGTTATATCGAATGTATAAGCTAAACAATTTGACCCCTGACCTGTTGCAACCCAAGTATTGCCATTAGTAGTAATATCATAACCAAGTGTTGAAAAGACTGATGTACCTATACCGGTCCATGTAATAGAATCGGGAGAATAAGCAATAGTATTTCCTCCTTGACCCATTGCTATCCATGATGTTCCATTCCATGCTACACCATATCCATTTTTTGAAAAAACGATATTTCCTAGACCAAACCAATAAGTTCCATTTTGCGAATATGCTAGAGTATTTGCTCCTGCTCCAGTAGCTATCCAATATTGTCCATTCCAACTTATACCATTTCCAGAAGTCGAGAAAATATAATTCCCTAAGCCTGTCCATTGTAAACCATCTTGTGAAATAGCCATAGTATTTACAGAACCTAACCCAACTGCGACCCATAGAGAACCATTCCAAGCAACATCATAGCCTTCGCCATCGAAAATATTTTGTCCAAGACCTCTCCAAGTAATACCATCTTCAGAATACGCTATGGTATTCTGTCCAGTTCCGACTGCAACTGTAGGATGCTGGATATAGACATTCGGTGGAGCATTATAATTTGAAGCGAAACATCTACCTGAACCAAAAGGAGTTAAATAAGTCGTCCAATTAATTCCATCATAAGAATACGCGTTTGATGCGCTATTTCCTCCCATTTGCCAACGGATACCATCCCAAACAATAGCATAAGCACCAGTTGATTGTGAAAACGGGGTTGAACCTAGTCCTGTCCAGTTAATACCATCATATGAATAAGCAGCACAATTTGTTCCTGCTCCAACGGCAATAAACATGTTGCCATTCCATGCAACCTTCCATCCATATTTTGTAAAAATAGAAGGCACTCCAGTCCATACAATTCCATCATAAGAATAACTTATATACGGAGGTGCAGCTGCAACTGCTACCCAAATAATTCCATTACTACAAATTCCTCTAATAGTTGAAACTACATTTTGGTTAACTGGACTCCAATTAATTCCATCTTTTGAATATTTCATATAATCAACAGAAGTATTACCACCAGTATTTACAGCAATAAAATAACTACCATTCCATGCAACATCGCGAAAAGCATTTGTATATGTTCCAGTTATATATGGATAAACACCTATCCATAAAATTCCATCATAAGAAACTGCTATCGAATTACCATATGGTCCTGTACTTCCTGTTCCAACAGCAACCCATATAGTTCCATTCCAAACTACACTATAACATGTAGAAAAAATTGTTGATCCTAATCCAGTCCAGTTTATCCCATCATAAGAATAAGCTAATGCGCTATTATCACTTCCACCTCCACTCCCGCCAGAAATCCATATTTTTCCATTGTATTTTACACACATCATATATCCAAAATTAAAATTTGCTGTTGTCCAATTTATTCCATCATATGAATATTTATTTGAAGATGTAGCATATTGACCACCGGCTATAACCATATATCTTGGAATTGTTATTGAATGAGGTCTTAAAGAGTTATATTCTATAGTCTTTCCAGCGGTTGTAATAATAGATGTACCTAAACCTATCCAATTAATACCATTCAAAGAATATGCCAAAGTATTTCCTGTCTGACCCATCCCAATAAAATATTTCCCTGTCCATTTTATTAAATTTGTTTGAGTAGAAAACACAGTGGTTCCTGCTCCGACCCATCCTGATTGTCCTGTAGAGTCGGTTGTATAAATAAATGTATTTCCGCCGATTCCGCCTATTGTCCATTGAGAACCATTCCAAACAGGTGTTGTAACAGATGTCGATAATGAATATGATATATTTGTCCAATTAATTCCGTCAATAGAATATGCTAACCGTGATGTTCCTGAACCGCCTGCTAACCATGTATTTCCATTCCATGTAACACCATAGACAGTTGTAAATAATGCTGTTCCTGAGGTTGATACAGTCCATGTAGTTCCATTTGTAGAATATGCTAATTTATTACCTCCGGCTACCCATATAGACCCATTCCATGCTACCACTTGACCAGTTGTTAAAATGGAAGTTCCTGTTCCTGTCCACTGAATACCATCATATGAATATGCTAACCCGTTTGTTCCACTTCCTGTAGCTACAAACAGAGAACCATTCCAAGCTATATAATTACATGATGTAGAAAAAATGGTTTTTCCTAAGGGTGTCCATAATTTTCCATCCCAAGAATATGCTAGTGTATTTCCTCCGGTTCCTCCAGCTGCCCATATTCTACCATTATAAGCTAATGTATTTTCAGAAGTAGTGAATGTAGTAGAGCCTAATCCATTCCATGTAAGGCCATTTGTAGAAAAAGCGATTGAATTTCCTCCTTGGCCTCCACCAACAAATAGGGGCTGTTGAGCCGGTCCAAAAGTGTATTTTTGTTCTCCATTCAGGCAGTATCCATTGATGCCCACAGTTATATCATTTGTTAAGATGGCTACTGATTGATTAAATGTCATATTATATTTTTGATTTGTAGAATTTTGCATCCTTATTTCAATCGTATTTACAGTTTTTGCGTTTATGATTGATAAAACATCTGTATTGGTTCCGTATACATTTACTAAAAAATTACTTGACATATACTATATTTTACGTGTATATTTTACATCTATAAAATATACAATCAATAAACCCAATCAATAAATACTATTTGATGTAATATTAAAAGAGACATTTGTAAATCCAGATTGAAAATAAGGGTCTGATGAAATGACTTCTAAAATCTGTGAAGAATATACACCATTTCCAGTTATACCATTATTGTTTAATATCATTGCCGAAGGGGAAATGAAGGCACCTACACCTGGGTTTGAAGCAACCCCATTCACCGTTGTAAATAATCCAGCTGTCAATGCAGAATACCAATTGACACCATCTGGAGAATATCCGGCATAAGTACCTCCGAATCCTACAAATCTAGTTCCATTCCAGCAAATTGCTGTACAACCATTTGGAAAAATGGTACTTCCTATGCCTGTCCAATTAATTCCATTATATGAATATGCTAATGAATTACCTCCTGCACCACCAGCAACCCAAATAAGACCATTATAACATACACAATAACCAGTTGTAGTAAAAATATTAGAAATTCCTATATAACCAGTAGAACCAGTGGAATTATTTGTATAGAATAATCTATTTGTTGGGCCATTTGTGGTGAATACCCATAATTGTCCATTTGAAGCTGGAATTCCATTAAAGTTTGCGCCACTCGTTTTTGTCCAATTTATACCATCATATGAAAAATAAGATAATCCACTTGAACCATTCGCATTACATGTAATTAAAAAAACCGTTCCATTCCAATAAACTGAACTACCAATAGTGAATCCAGTAATAGTTACTTTCGTCCAATTAAGACCATCATTTGATATAGCAATATTTCCATTTACTCCACTTCCAACGGCCACGTAAATACTTCCATTATATGCAATTCCATTAACAGATGTTGTAATAGGATTTGTTATTCCTAGCCACTGAATTCCATCATATGAATATGCCATTGTATTTCCTCCTTGACCACCAGCTATCCAGAAAACCCCATTCCAAAATCCAATATTTCCTGCGGTAGAGAAAACATTTTTTCCTAATGAAATCCAAATAATACCATCGGGTGAATAAGCCATTGTATTTATACTACCTGAACCAAACACAAGAGTTGAATGCTGAATAAATGGTATTGGTTTAATACTGTAATTTGATTGGACACTTGTTATTTCACTAGAAAATGAACTACTAGGCGAAGCTGCTAAATGAATACCATCATATGAATAGGCTAATGTGTTTGCTCCAGTACCTCCAATTGTCCATACACTGCCATTCCATGAAACCGAATTAACAGAATTTGTAATAATTGTATTTCCATTTCCTTTCCAATTAATACCGTCATATGAATAAGCCGATGTATTAGCCAATTGTCCTCCGGCAACGAAAACTGTTCCATTCCATGCTACTGTACTTCCAACTGAAAAAATCGAATTACCTAGACCGGTCCAATTAATACCATTATATGAATATGCAATTGTATTTCCAGTACCTTGTCCAACAGCAACGAATAGAGAACCATTCCAGACAACTGAATTTCCTACAGATGAAAAAATAGAATTTCCTAAACCGGTCCAGATTTTTCCATCCCAAGAATAAGCAATTGTATTCCCAGTGCCTTGTCCAACTGCTACATAAATCGAACCATTATAAGCAAAATCCATACCATAACTTGTAAATATTGTCGTTCCTAATCCTATCCAAGTATACCCATCGTATGAATATGCCATAGTGTTGACTGATAATCCCCCTCCCAATAACCACATGGAACCTGTCCAATATGGTGTATTTCCACTGTCAGGAAAAATATAAGAAGCTAATCCTGTCCATGAAATTCCATTATTAGAAACCGCAATAGTGTTTCCAGATGAACCAGAATTAGGACAACCCATAACCCATATCCTACCATTATAACTAATTCCAGAGCCATATGATAAACCAGTAGTAATATTTGTTCCAAGACCAGTCCATTTAATACCATCTAGTGAATATAAAATAGTATTTCCACCACGGCCACCTGCAATAGTAAGATTCCTTTGAAATGTCACAGAGTTTAATCGACGATTATTGATGCCGACATCTATTGGTCTGCTAATAGTTCCTTGACCTATCCAATTAATTCCATTATAAGAAGTCGCGAATGAATTACCGATAGTTCCTGTTGAATAGTTACTAATAAATACTTTCCCATTCCATACTGATTGCCCGCCGGCCAGTGTATTTTGGTATATAATAGGTCCTAGACCCGTCCAATTAATGCCATCATTTGAATAAGCAAAAGTATTTCCAACACCATCTGTTATAGCATTTCCGGTTGCTATCATAATCTTACCATTCCAAGCTATTGTAAATACCCTTCCGGCATTAATAATATTTGGAAAAACCGGACAAGAAATAGTAGTCCAAGTGCCTTGTCCTGAAGGATTTGTATTAATAAGAATTTTGTCTCTTATAATAACCCAATAACTACCATTCCAACATACAGCTCCAAGTCCTGCCCCCAAACCCCCTAACCCAATCCAAGTTATACCATCAGGCGAAAATGAAAACGCATTACCACTAGAATTAGTTCCACTGCCTAACCAAAAACTACCATTCCAAGTAGCAGCATAAGTATAATTTATTTGTGAATAAATTAGATTCCAATTAATACCATCATATGAATAAGCCATATTATTACCTCCTAGAGTATAAAATGTGATTAAGTAAATTTTTCCGTTATAATTTATTTTAGTAGCACTACCGGTTGCGTTAGTTAATGTAGCAACAGTTTGCCAATTAATACCATTATATGATATTGATACAGTAATATTATTCACTCCAATCCATTTTATTCCGTCCCACATAATTACCTGATTCGCTTGTGAAGTTCCTAATCCATTGAACACTACATTGTCATTCGAAGAAACATTATAATTTGTTCCTGACGTTCCAACTAAAAGATTCTTATTCTGAATCAATGGTCCAAAAGTATATACTTGGTCTCCATTCAGTGGTGTTCCATCCATAGCCACCGTAATATCAGTTTCTCTTATTAAAGTAGGACTACTGTAATTGATTGAATAAGAACCCAAAGTTGTGCCTGTAGCAGGTATGTTTATGACATTCGTATTCCATTTATATATTAGGGTTCCTAAATCCGCGTTCTGGCCATTTATATTGACAATAAAATTAGTATTATATGGCATATATAATACTAATACATTCCGTATCCGGGGGCGAATCGCTTCGCTATCCCCGGACGCCCCCGGGCTCCGCCCCTATATTTTGATTATTATATCCGATGACTATTCTTCTCCCTGCATGAACCCCTACTGATATTTATTTTTCAAGATGTCATGAAGATATTATATTTTCTTGACCAAATTATAGAAAGGTTTTATAGAAAGGTTTTATAGAAAGGAGGGGGTCGTAGGGGGAACCATGGGTTCCCCTACTTTACTCGTAGTCTTCCTCCTGTAGTTCGCTCGTGCAATCCAAGAAAAAATTGTCATCTGTTGCCGTCTCAATTTTTTCAAAAACGGTCGGCTTGGCATTCCGCTTACTAGTTCCGCGTTTTGAGTCCCCGCGCTTTTGTTTTTTCGTGACAACCACTACCTCCTCCGCTTCATCGTCTTCAATCTCGTCTTCAATCTCGTCATCATCATCGTCCTCATCATCTTCATGTTCATCGTCATCCACTACAAATCCATCCTTGACATATCCCGCCTTGGTTCTTGGTAGGCCTTCCAATTCGTCATCATCATCTTCGGATACTTCAGAATCCTCGTCACCAATATCTTCAAACCCACCGAACAACTCTTCATAATAGGCCTCCCATTCGGTTTTCTTTAGCGCGGTTTTATCCGAAACTAAGACACAAGAACCGAAAAACAAGACTTTATCCATGGGAGGCGGGAAGTCATATTTATTTTCTTGACCGGCCTTACCAGTAATTTTTCCATAAAGCGAAACAATAGTTCCATCGGATAGGGTCCATTGATGTGCGAGTTCAAAGCCTTCATTCGTCTTAAATCCGGCTTTCTTATAAAGTTCGTCTGTATTAAATGATTTAATAAGTGATTCCTTTATGACACCTGTTTTATCGACGAGCAAAATTTTCTTTGACATTATTTAGACAATTCATAATACGTTTATATCATTTTCTTTGTTAAATATATATAAACATGTCCACTACATCCACAACTACATTTTCATTAATAAATCCATCTACATGGTTCTCGTCAAGTTCTTCTGCTCCTACTGCTGACCCTGCAAAAATAAAAGCAGCTGAAGATAAATTAAATGCAGTTAAAGTCGAATGTGACACAAAAATACAAGAAGCTACAACTGAATTAAATAAAGAAAAATCATTACCACTCCCAACTCAACCGTTAGTTGGTGGCAGACGTCGCAAGTCTGGAAGAAAGTCCACTAACAAGAGAAGAAGACCTGCAAAAAAATCTCTCTTTAATATAACAAAAAAATGGAACCCATTCGCGAAATAAAAGGAGGAAATATAGTAGAATTCGTAGGAAGAGCAGCCGGATATGCTCCTTCAAAAGAAGAACATGCCGAGCTTCTAACAACTCTCAAAAAAGAGTCCGTTCAAATAGAAAAAGAAATAAAACACAAAAAAAAACAACAAAAGAAACTTGGTACAGATATTCTTAGATTGACATCTCAGTTAAGAGGCGTCGACGGTCAAATCCAAAAATCGAAAAAAATAGTGGAAAGCATTTTGGGAGGCAAACGCAGAAGAAGTAGAAGAACAACCAAGAAAGTGAAACGATAGTGAGCGGTAGCGGTAGTTAAACGCGGTTAAAATACACAAGTCAAATATGACCTCTTTTATATGTGGTATTCTTTATTTTTATATATGATTATCTCTATTCTAATCATTTATATCATTCACCAATTATGGATTTATATGACAAACAAATATACGACGAAAAAATATTTAGTAGGTTCTCAAATAGAGAAATATAAAAACATTCTGAGAAAACTTCAAGAAGAAAAATCCGTTCCCAATTCGATTCAAGAAATTCCGCCAGGAGAACCAATTATAACCATCCTACATGACTCTAAGGACGATTTAGAAGAATTCATGAAGGAAATACTTTGATGGATGTCATGAAGAAGATATAGTTATATTTGGTTCTCCAAGATGGCGATGAAGGAATATACCAGTGAATGAGGGCTAGCAAGGCAGAAGCCGATAATATAGCGGAAGATTCCCCCGTAAAAATCTAGAAAATATTCTTATAGAAAGGAGGGGGCTAACATGGGATCCTTGGTACAGCGTAGCGGCCCCCGTAAAATTGATATAAAAACAACGTTTCATATCAATATAAATAACATCTTCATGACCTCTATCAATATGATATCCTCAGAACTATCCGTACAAGAAAAGACCATGATTTTATCCAGGCTCGACGCAAAAACATTAGAACTTTCTTATGAGACAATTCCGCATACGAAAGTTTCCCCCGATTACAACATATGCGTAGGTATCACAGCAGGAGCCAAAGGATATGCCTACATGACATTCCAAGGCCCCCAAGATTACTGTTTCCTGATGGAGACGAATAAAGAAAAGAAAATAGCGAGAATAACAAAAACTAAAATCGATGATTCTATGTCTGTCTTTGCTAATGGAACATTGTTCTATGGAACGATTCTTCCATCTAGTTTTATTATCGAAGACATTTTAAGCTACCAAGGCGTCCCCACAAAATCCCTATTGTTCTCTGAGAAACTAGGCTTCTTAGAAAAATTCATGAATACATGGTCTGGTCAACAGCGATTTCATATCGCCCCCCTATGGGCTGTCAAGAAGGATGATTTATATGATTGTCTTTATGATGTGCCTGAGACCATTAAAACGGCATGTCCTCCATTTCATCATATTCAATACCGGTGTCTTAATAAGACGGCACCATATTTGAATATATTTCCTGCAAAAAAAACGATAGGTGCTGAAAAAAAATCGCCGGGTTTAACCGATAATTACGAACTATTTATCCCGTGGAGAAACGTTAATATATCGAAGCCGCAATATAGACAGCCGACAGTTTTCTTGGTAAAAGCCGACTTGTCGTTTGATATTTATAGATTGTATGCTTATGGTGCGAATAAATCGCGGATTTATTATAATGTGGCCTATATAAAGAATTATAAAACCAGCATTTTTATGAATGGTCTTTTTAGACGGATTAAAGAGAACCAGAATTTAGATGCTATTGAAGAAAGCGATGACGAAGAAGATTTCCAAGACATTTCGTTTGATAAATATGTGGATTTAAGAAAAGAACTTTTGATGGAATTCGTGTTTAATTATAAATTCAAAAAATGGGTTCCTATAAAGGTGGTCGATTCACGCCAAAAAGTAGTCCACATTGGGTTGTTGTAATTAATTCAACCTTCATGACACCTTCGAAGATATATTTTTTTATGTACATTATATATACAGAATATATAATGTCATCTCCTGTAAACGCTTCTACAACATTATTGCCTCCTACAACCGTATCAAGTACGGGTAATCCAACGTTATTTGAACAACCTAATGATAGTGTTCATAATTTGAAAATCGGCGGCCGAAGAAAAAGAGGTTCTCGTAAATCAAAAAGGGAAACAAAACGCAGGGCTGGGTCAAGAAGAAGAACTGCTAAGAGAACATTCTTGAGTAAATGGATGGCTATTGGAAAATAAATATTTACGAACATACAATAATGAAATTAAAGAATTTTTCTATAGTTTATATAAATATGCGAACAATCTATGACCACCTGACCACTTACCACCCATTTTGGGTTAAATGAAGTTTCGCAAGAAAAAAAGTGCAAAAGTGCAAAATTATACTTTTGCACTTTTTTTTCAAGATTTTCATGATGGACCCAAAATGGGTGGTAAGTGGTCAGGTGGTCAGGTGGTCATAATAACCATTAAACCTCCTCAGCCTCCAAGACCTCCTTCGGAATATTAATCATACATTTTTTCTTTTCTTTTGCGCCAGCAATCGCTGTCGCCGGGTCATATTCGACCCTCCATCGGTCCATGTTCTCGAATCCTGTATATCCATCTATATCCGTCGAAGTAATCTTATAATTACATTTCTTATAAAACAACCGCCGAGTATTCCACTGCCGTTTCAAATAATCATGAGAATCCAAAATATCAACTACAATGGGGTTCTGCCCCTTTGCCCTCAAAATCCGACCTACAGATTGCTCAATGTCGGTTTTTGGCGTAGCCATAACCAGTGTTGACAAGGTTTTTATATCGAGTGCTTCTGCCGCCATTGCATAAGTCGCCAATACAATACGCCGGCCTTCTGTTATTTTCAAGTCTTTTTCTTTCATTCCTCCAACATAATATCCTACAGTGTTCTCTTCGTCTGAAATTCGATGCCGAATAGCATCGTATAAAAACGTAAGTAAATCTCGATTATGGGCCAGAACCATGATTTGTTTTTCCGGATTTTCCTTTATTAAATCACCCAAGATTCTTACGATGAAATCAGAGCGAGGTCCAAAAGCACATAATTTCGAAATCATAGTGCTATATTTCGGGGAACCGCGAAAATCATATTCTACTTGATTAAATTCGGGATCTCTTGATTTAAACATAACTGCTCGGACTTGAACGATATCATCGTCGGTTCTCTCTTCAGAATAAATTTTGTCGCCGATAAACATATACAAGATTTTAGTAAGCCGGTCTTTTCTTTCAACCGTAGCAGAGATACCCAACATGTAAGGCGTCACTACTTTGAACAATGTTTTCGAGAATTCTTCGCTGCCTATCCGGTGGACTTCATCTATGACAGTTAGACCGAAAGATTCGAATGAAGCTCCATCAAAATCCCGGCTATACATCGTCTGGATCATTCCGATAACAATATCTCGGCCTTCTACTTCAAACAAAGGCCCTTGAATCTTGCCGACACGGGCCGAAGGCATGAATTCGGCGATTCTTTCTATCCATTGGTTCATAAGGAATTCTTTATGAACGAGTATAAGCGTTTTTTTCTTCAATTGGCTTATAATATTCAAAGCCATAACAGTATTGTGTGTGACTGTCCCTTCGCCTAATACAAACCGCCTATTTCCATCGATTTCAAAACCATAATAATCATCCTCTAACAAAGGTGTCACGAAGATATCATATGTCAAGTCCATGAAATGATTAGGAATTCGATAACCTTGAAATACTGAGGGATCATTCATATTCAAATAATCCAAAAGAGGAATATCGAATACTTCACCTGATTGTCTTTCTTTCAATGAAAGAATATGACTTTCATTGACAACATAGAACCATCCCGAATCTTTCTGCGAAATTTTATACATTTTTTCTCTTCCCCTAGCTAACGAGAGAACACGTCTAGAGCGCATATCGTCGCCCATAATTAGGTCGCCGACTACAATATGTTCAACGTTTTTGACACGTCTATCGTACATCATTACGGGGGTTCCCTTTGCTAGACATTTGCCCTTCCCACAAGGGACCTCTAATATAGCACCTCCTCCGCCAACACTTATGATGGCTTTATGAGACCCCATTTCCGTAACCTGTCCTGTAGGTAGATTTGAGGCCTCCATAGGAGGCGCGACGTAGTCAATATATACTTTAATAATCTTTTTTTGATAATCACGCAAGTCTTTCACAAATGGGACATCGATATCGGTCCCCAGAGATAATTCCGATTTGTCAGGTAGGCCATATCGTTTAATACCGTAAAATCTAGGCAAATAAACTTTCGCTGCATTATCCCGGTAAATTGGGAAGGAGTCATCGACGCCCTTAACCTTAGGCCCAATAGTAAATGGTGTCATTATTAATTCCTTCTTGACACATTCTAAGTCGGTTTCAGTTAAAACCGATTTGGGAATAGTATATCCCTTCTTGCCAAGATATGCCGTCTTCCGAACTATCTCATTGTAACCCGGTGTTTCTTTTATGACATTTTTGATTGTTGATTTTGTTAATACTTTGGGCTTCTTGAATGATGGCATTATATAGTATCTAAATTTATCTTTAGCATCTTTTCAATTTTATATTTTCTTTAATGGTATTCAAAAAAGAGAGTCGTAGAAAAATATAATAGAATATATTATATTCAATGAAACTAAGCGATTTTACAAAATCATTATCCCCTTTAGAAATAGCTGCATTAGTAATTTTTATAGTGTATATTGTATTTCCTTTTAAGACACCGCTTTTCTTGGCCGGAGTTGTAAATACTCCTATAGGATTATTGGTGGTTCTCATAATAACATTATATTTATTTTTCTATACCAACCCTATATTGGCCGTCGTTTATATCTTCGTGGCATATGAACTCATCCGCAGAACTTCTTTAGTGAAAGTCGCTGCTTCGGATAATTACATGGTGCGTTCTTCTCCAAGTGAGGCTGAACGAACACTTGAAATGACCCATATGAATCCTGCACATAAGGTTACATTGGAAGAAGACGTTGTTTCAAAGATGGCTCCAGCAACGGTTTTTCAACATGTCGAATCATCGAGCGGATACAAGCCTGTCATCGAGAAGACCAGCGGTTCTCTCTTTCGTTAGAGTCAAAAACATGATTTCTAGAATTTGTCATAAAGATATATTATGATAAATTCTTTTTACTTCCCAGGTTGATTCATTCTAGACATTTTATACCGATAATGTCCAATCAAAGCCATAAGATAAATAGCAAATAGCAAAGTATAAAAATAAATAGATGTATAGAAGAACGACCCGCCTTTTCCAGCAAAATGAAACCACTTCAATAAGAAATAAATTGCGGTATTTATAAAAATAACGCCTACAAATCCTAATTGGAAATGATAAATGGGAACGAGCGGTTTTTCACTCGCCGTTTTTGGGTCAGGATTCTTCTCCATGGTGGTCTTGAAGAATAAATTAAATATATTATCTGTAAAGAAACCCCAGTCCATTTCCACGTTATCAAAACTGGGTGTCACACCTTTTGTAGTAAACTGATTTAGATATGTTGCTGGGTCGAATATGCGTTGATACTGTAGGACAATCACAGAGGCCATGAAGAAAATAAAAACATAAAACCCGATGATGGTAGCAAGAGGTTTATTATTTAGGATCCCGTAATTAATGAATGCAATAGCAAATCCGAAAAAAAGAGCACCTGTATAAACATCGGCGGCATTCGTTCGGTTTAATTTGCGTTGGGCGGAAAAATCTTCATTATCATGAATGAGTTCAACGATTAATATTTTATGGGCTATGGGGGTCACAAAGACGGCAGCAATGACTAAAACAAAGAATCCGAAGAAATTAAGCATTGTTTTTATAGTCGAATTAGCAGCATCGTTTTTTATTTTATTACTATCCATAGGAATAATGACCCCGGCAGTTTGGGCGATATTCGGGTCGGATTCATCGATGGGCTGGCAATATCCGGCAACAGTAACGGGTCCTGTAGGATTATCTGTAACAACTTTTGCGACTGATGCGACTGATGCGACTGATGCCCCACTTGGTGCTGTCGTTTTAGAAGACATCATTCCTGACAAATCATCTAGAGATGGTATATCCGTATTTGGCATGGCTGCGGCAGTTGTTGGGCTCGTAGAATCCCCATCGAATCCTTCAATAATATTTCCTAAAATGGGTTCAGTATATAAAACCGAATATTCATTCACGTAGGGTGCTAATGAAATGCTGGAAGCATGTTTCAAATTCGTAAATGACGACCCAACCAAAATGGGAACAGTAAAAACGGCAACAGAAGAAGATTCCAAATAATTATTTTTATATAAAATGGCTTTCTGTTTTGGTATATATCTATTTAATTCTAGGAGAACATCGGAAGAACCATCGACCAATTTATCGATATCTGTTCTCAACCCTGCTGATGTTTTCAATAAAAAACACGTATATAAGGGATCCGTTAAATTAGTTAAAGGCAAATGTTCTATGATTAATTCGGCGTCGTATTCCATATTTCCCACTCTATTAATGGGCGCAGTAATATATAAATTCTTCGTGACATATCCGGAACCGAAAACGGCTATATTCGGTTGATTTGGTTTAGATGAATATGGGATTTTTATGAATCCGCTTTTATCTATCCGGTCTTGAAATTGTGTTTTATAAAATTGGGTGGGATAGTAATTGTATTGGACTTTATCGGAATTATCTATATTTTTGTTTGTTTCAAAATACATCTATATGATTTATTGATAAATTATTTCGCCATCACCACCAGATAGAGGCAATCCTGTTTTTTTTAATCCACTGAGTTGGTTCTGTATGACTTCTTTTGAAAGGGCCAGTTGCCGAGGGCGTTGTAAGCCGTTTGAGGATTTCTCTACGGGTTTTGTAGGATTTTCTGTTTTTAATGGTTCTACAAGAGGGGCCTTCGATTCTGAATTGACTTCCACTTTCGCTTCCGGTTCTATAGGGGTTTCTTTTATTATATTCAAAGGAGCCTCCGATTTAACAACTTCTTTTTCAGGAGCCACTTCAGGGGCCTTTACAGATGTAACAGAAAGAGTCACAGGTGGGACCACTGTGGTAACTATAGGTGTAACTACAGGGGTAGTTTTCATAGGAACAACCGGAGTTTCATTAATCTTAACAACATTTTCAACACCAACAGGAGGTAAAATCTCAGAAACTGATTGTGTAATAAATGTAGGAGTTATCTCATGTTCTTTTATATCAACGAGAACCTTTCCATTTGCCACTATCTGAGAACTTCCTACTTGTGCCGCCGTCGATTTAACAGAAACAAATCCTTCTTGACCTTCGCTAGATGATACCGGTGGTTCTGTTTGAGCAGACAAAATAAAATCCCCAGGAATTGATACGCGGTCCCCAAATAATCTTTTTAAATACGTATATGATTTTCCTACTAGAAAGTTCATATCGATTGCATTTTTAGACATCTTATAATATATACATACACTTTCTTATGAATGAAAACGCGGCAAAAATCATTGTTCTTCCTCCACCGAAGGAACAAAAGGAACGAAAAGAATCGAACTCAGAAGATGAAACCAAAAAAGTCGCCAAAAAAGAGGTCATAAAAAGACAAATAACAACGACAGCCAAATGGACATTTTCACAAGACGATATACGCCAGGTCAATCAACCAAATCATCTTTATGACAAAGCTAAACAACCCCTTTTGTATCAACAAATTAAAGCCAAACTTTCGAGTTATAGAGCCCAGGATATCGAGAAAGGGTTCGTAGACCAACAACTAATGGATATTTCGGGAGTCATACAGAAATTCGAACAATGTAATTTCAAATGTTTTTATTGTAAAGAAATAGTATTAATCCTTTATGACAATGTACGAGACCCATGTCAATGGACTCTTGAAAGACTCGATAATAAACGCGGACATGTTCTCGATAATGTAGAAATCGCTTGTCTTTCTTGTAATTTGCGAAGGAGAACCATGAAATATGAGAGGTATATTATGACAAAAGAAATCCAGAAGGTGGTTAAGATATAATATGCTATTCAGATTCTAGAAATACCTGTTGTGTTTCTTTCGACTTTAATACAAGAATTATAATAATCTATTTCATGATTACTGAATAAATTATACTTTTTAGTTAATAAACTAAATAGTGATTGATCATGTCTATGTTCTATAAAACAATCAAAATTATGAGAGATTGAAGGGGTGTCATCGATATTATGATAATCACTTGATAAATTCACCCATTCATTTACAAAGGTTCTCACTTTATCACAAAGATAATACAATACAGCACCTCCTTGTCTTTGTCTAGAATTCAAATAAATATCATCTAACATATCTAATTGTAATAATAAATCCATTTTATTGAATTGTTTTTCTATGAACATTTCATTTACCAATGACCCAAAAATAATGTCTTTTTCAACAACCGTAAATAAATCATTCATTTCTTTTTGTTGGTGTCTATCAATTTCACAGCCAGCATCCAAATATAACAATATATCACCATCTTTCATTTCTTTCATTGTTTTTTGAATAAGATATGGTTTCCATAACCAATATCCATATCCTCGTTTATTATTTTCAATGAATTCTGAATGTTTGCTCCAAAATGCTTCGTCGGCTTTCAAATCAGCATCTGTATAAAATATTATTTTATCGAAAACCCCAATATCTTCGGCTTGTTTTTTTAAACGTTCTCCAGCTTCATACAAATTCTGGGGTCCTGCTGCAAATGTAATAAAATATTTCATGTATATAAAATATTTTATTTCTTTAATTCAATAATTATACAATTTATATTTCCACCGTCTCATCAAATAATTGGAAGACATCACGGTCATGAGTAATAATCATAATACATTTCTTATAGGACCTAAAATGTTGTATTAAAGCCAAGACCTCCCGCTTCAATCCCGGGTCCAATGCGTTCGTTGGTTCGTCCAAAACCAATATCTTCGTAGGGTTAATTAAACCACTTATCAAATTCGCCACCTGGCGTTGCCCTCCTGAAAGGTTCTCTCCCAAAGCTCCAGCATATCCATCTTCAAAATTGACATTCCTGTATAACTCTTGGATTTTAGGATATTCTAAAATCTCTTTCAAATGTCCATTGCATTTTGAAGAGTCTTTACATCCATAAAAAATGTTCTCGAGAACCTTCCTATCAAACAATCTGGAATTCTGGTTTACATAGGTTATGTTCTCTCGAATATAAGTAGGGTCTATCTTCTTGATATCCGTACCATCAATATAAATATTCCCTCCAGTAGCGTCATGAAGACGTAATATCAATTTGACGAAAGATGATTTCCCATTCCCCGACATTCCAGTAATTCCTATTATTTTCTCATTCAAATCCAATTCTTTATTATAATATTGGAAAACGGGTTGGTCAGCCGCCGGATATTTAAAAGAAACGTTTTTAAAGGAAATCGTGTCGAATGGCAATTTGACCGCCGTATATTCTCCTCTAGTTTTAATTAATTCTTTGATATCTTCATTATTAATCATCTCGTTGAATTCACGTAGAATCAAATCGATTCGTCCCGCCAAATCCATATTATGAGGAATACTTTGGATGGTGTCGGAAATATTATCACGATACATTATTAGTATTGTCAAGAAGGTTACAACAGTAATGGTATCAATCTTTTTTTGTGAAAATAAATAGAGAATGTAATACATTGAAGAGAACATTACGACGTAAATTCCTGTATTCATGACAAACATATGATTGGTCATATAGGTCGTCATATCTAATGAATATTCGATACATTCTTTGGTTTTTTCTTCCATAACCCTGATTTCTTCCGCCATGGTTCCTCTATAAATGACTTTGTCGATGTTATTCAAATTGTCCAGAATATACCGTTCATTACCTATGACTATGGCTTCTTGTTTTTGTTTGTATTCAAACATCGGTGTCCAACAGATAAACAAATAGCAAAATAATATTATATTCAAGACAATAAATATAGTTCCTAGAGCAAAATTCTTATAATAAAAATAGGTGGTTATAACAAATAAGAATCCCATAGTAGGTATTAGATTCGTGAGAATATCGTTTATTAAAGACGTTGCTGCTGTTGCTATCCGAGTAATAGGCGTCATAAAATCTGCAAAATTGATATTTTTCATATCTTCGTAATTCGTTTTAAGAATGAATTCAAATAATTCCTTCTTGACCCAATTCGTAAGATTCGTTAGAAGATTATTTTGCATTATTTTGTATAAATAAAGAATGACAAGGTATAAAACAGAAATTCCTACGAATGCCCAGAAGAACCAGAAAATGTTGTCGGTGTCATTTAAATTCACATATTTAATAATATTCGCGTTTATTTTAGAAGAAATGTTCGTGTATATGAATGTGAGAACAAGGGCTAAAACTAAAAGCCAAATCATATTTCCTTTATGTTGTTGGAAAAATTTTTCAAATAGATAAAGGAATATATTCATATATATTTCTTTGTAGATATATTTTGGGTCAGATTTTATACATCTTTATATTTTTTTTATAGTTTATTATACATGAATAATGTAAATGAAACTAGAATACACATGTATTATAAATCAAGAACCGGAAAAAGTAGTAAAACGACTTCCTCAACCATTATTTACACCTCCTCTTAGTTCTAGTGTAATAGGGAAACTTCTACCTCCTGTGTTGAAGGATAATTCACTGGTTTATTATAAACCACATTCATTATCAGAAATAGGGACCGTCGTAAATTCAAAAATAAAAAGCATTCGAACTTAGTGATATTATATAAAAATATATCAATATATTATATATGACACTAAAATATACTGTTACTATAAATCCCCAACATGAGGCTGAAAAGGCAGCAAAATCAATTCCTACTCCAGAATATGTTCTCCCTCTTTTAGCAAGAGCAAGAGGAAAAAGTCTACCTCCTATTTTTGGAAATAATGCAACAATTTATTATAAACCTCATTCATTGGCGACTTCGGGAGTAGGAACCGTTAGAAATTCTAGTAGAAAAGGGTTTCGAACTTAATCTTCATGTTCATTCTCGTCTTCATCCTCTTCTGATTCCGTATCAGATTCATCTATAATAACCTGATTATGATATCTATCGTCATTTGATTCTTCTTGATCTTCATCTTCTCTATCAGATTCACTATCAGAACCACTATCAGGTAGGACAGGCGTAGAACTGCGTTGAACAATGGGTGCTAACCGTAACAAAATAGGCGGCCGTCGAAATGATTCATCTCTATGAGATTCCATAAACTTATCATCACGGTCATAAAAATGCAAATATTTTTCTTCAAAAAAATACTTGCACTGTCGAACCGACGAAAAAGGGTTACTAGAAATGAGATGGACTTTGCGTCGGCCAAAATTTGGGCTATATTCAACAAATTTATGTAATTTACGATGAAGAATGCGTTGAGCATGTGCCTTTTTATGAAGGTTCAATGAATATTGTGAGAACACAAATAAAGTCAAGTAGGGTTTCATGGCTTTCATCAATAAATCTTTCGGAAAATCCGCATGGATGGTGAATCGCATATGGTTCTCAATAAACATCTCACGACATAGACCGTGGATATTAAAACAATGGTTCGATACATAACTATTTAAGTATTCATCGCTTATTAATTCTTCATTTTGTATAACGAATTTATTGAAATTAAAATTCTGTCGAAAAAATCGTTGGAAAAGTTCGGGTATTTTGTAATCCGACCTACGAATAGCGAAATAAATATTATAAAGTGCCGATTTATTAAAGGGTATATTCGTATATGGATTCTTACATACATTCGGCTCTGGAAAATAATGATTACAATTTGAAAGAGAAGACTGAATACTCTGGATAAGTTCTCTTATATGAAAAACATATTTCATTTTATTTTGGACGAGAACCAAGACATTCTTGTCATCCATCGAAATAGGTGTCATAAAGAGGTCATCTGTATTATATAATCTGGCCTTCTTAAAAGACCACGATTTTTTAAGTCGGATAACAGCATGAACTAGTTTTTGAACTTTGAAAAAAATATCCAACATTTTGGACTTCTGGTCGTCTGTCAAAAAGATATTATTGATATAATGATTGAAAATAGAGAATTTTTTCATACAACTGAAATCGAGTCGAGAATAATGAAAATATGGGTTCGTTTCGGGAGTATAAAATTTTTTTTCTATCAATTCAGCAAATGTGGTCATCTTGTATATAACACTCCTACTATTTATGTTTGTTTATTTTTCTCTTTTCTCTTTTCTCTTTTCTCTTCTATATAAATCATATGGGTAAAAGTATAAATATTTTTTATGAAATCTATGTATGATAGATTTCATAAAATGGTTTCAAAAAGAGCCAACCATAATAGGATTCGAAGATATTAAAGAGGTAATTAAGCAAGGTTCTCCATATCTATTAATCAATATACTTTCTATAGGAGAACAAGAATGTTTGATTTACGGAACCCTCCCATACGATAAAGAAGAAACGACCATAAACAACATATTAGAGCAATCGACCACGCATGAAGTGAAAGTTGTTATCTACGGCAAAAACTCGGTTGACGATTCGGTTAAAATGAAAGCGAATCAATTGAGAACACTTGGATTCAAAAACATCTTTATTTATTCGGGCGGCCTATTTGAATGGCTTCTTCTACAAGATATCTACGGGACCTCCGAATTCCCAACAACGTCACCATGTAAAGACCTATTAAAATACCGGGCTCCACTATCTATGTTCTCATCATCGTCATTTAATATCAAATCAATCACTTACTAATGATGGTCAAGTAGATATTATTTTTCACCCATAAATCGTGATAATAATAATTGGGCCCCGATTTGGTATATCTGCGTTGTTCTTCTCTATATTCCGGATAATGCGAAAGAATTTTCTTGTTTTTGGACAATATATAATTTCCAGCAATAGAATTGAAATATTTTATCTTCTTGACCTTTCGTCCGTAATCGCCATTGAAATAAATTTCTCCAAAAAGTCCGGGTCCAGTAGGATAAAGTGGATTATATCCATAATATTTCTTCTTGACATTTCGGACAACCTCTTGAATACAGTCATATAAAACGGGATTATTAGGAATGGTCGCCATAACAGCATTGTAAAGTCCTATCTGTTTATTCTTCCAAGTATTAATATCCGTGCTCTCTACTAGTGTATCATAAAAAGTAGAAGAATTCAATAATGCTAATTCACTATTTAATGGAATCGAACTATCCGGATAAGGACGGTCCAAAACAAACGCTTCGTTGTCATCGGTTAATTCCAATAATGAGAACCCCGGTTCGCAACGAAATTTAATATCCAGGTAGATACCGCCAGTTTTGTATAGAATACAATATCGCCATAAATCCGCTTTATATGCTCCGGGAACTAATAGGTCATATGCTTCGAGAACATCTGGTTCGAATTCAGTTTTAATATATTCACGACAGTCGGCGTCATCATATAAATAATGGTCAAATTCGGGGTTGTCGGCTTTTAGTTTATTGACACATTGAGCCATTTTAGGCGGGAGGTCTTTTGTTGCCCATGTTTGATAGATGATGAGGGGAACAGCACGATAATCCTCTAATTCAACAGACCTTCTGGACAATATAGGGTTTCCGGCAATTTTATCAGAGGAAACTACCGGATTCGATGTCATTGTAAAAAATATTTTGTAATAAAATACTATAAAGACCAAAGCAAGAAAGCCATACATAATATTCATTTCAGCGTAAAAAAGAATAACACAAACAAAAACTAATTTGCCGATAATCGTCTGGCTAAAATTCAGTATATTGGAACGCCATTCAGGTAAAAGAGCCACGAAAAATAAAATAGGAATAAGAATAGCAAAAAATTGTTTTACGTTATACATTTATATATAGATGGATTAATTATCGGTCAAAAATAATAAAACATAACATTTGTATATATGAATACGATTCTCATTTATCCTATTATATTTTTGGGAATATTTACCTACTTGACACAACAAAATATTATAGAAAGCATAAAAATCCTAGTATATGTATCCATTGCGATTTATTATACGACTATAAACCCAATATATGGCGTTATAGCAGCCTGTATATTAATCCTTCTTGACAATACACAAAAAAGAATACAAAAAGAAGTCAAAGAAGGGCTCAAAGACGGGGTCAAAGAAGAGCCCGATATCCCGAAAATAATATATCAAACATGGGCAACAAAAGACCTCCCGCCTAAAATGGCCGAATGTGTAGCTCGTCTTAAAACATCAAATCCGGATTTTAAATACGAATTATATGATGATGCTGATTGCAGAGAATTCATAAAAACCGAATTCGAACCAGATGTTCTTGAAGCATATAATAGTTTGATTCCAGGAGCTTTTAAAGCCGATTTATGGAGGTATTGTATTCTGTACAAACGAGGGGGATTTTACATAGATATAAAATTTCAATGCAATCCTGGATTCTCTTTAGACCCAAAACAATCATCTTTTTATGTCCGTGAATATAATCATAAAGGAACCGGATTATACAATAATATTGTTTATACTGGGGTAATAGGTTCTCGCCCGAATAATCCCCTTTTCATGGACTGTATAAATCAAATCGTCGATAATGTCAAGAAGAAATATTATGGTCCCGAGCATACATCACCTACAGGACCTTGGTTATTTGCTTCAAAGATGGACCCCTATGATTTTGAGAACATCGAATACTCGTATTACGAATCCAATGGAATAGGATATATTCGTCATATAGAAAATGAGACCGTTATAATGTCTCATTATCCGGAGTATAGGGCCGAGCAGAAATCCTACGGAAAGTCTAGCTACTGGAAAGACGCATGGATAAATCAGGAGGTCTACCAATAATGAATCCTATGAAATAATCTTCTGAATAAACTCTTCAAAAACGGAAATATCAAATACATTCGTCGGGTCGATATCATGTGGATTAGGAACAGTAGTATCTACAAAATATGTCATTAAATCCCCAGGATTTGGGTCCGCCTGATTAAGTGGTGCATAGGCGAAATATTCGCGCTCACCGTATTTCTTTATGACAACCATACCGACGATTTCGCCATCTTGCAAGAACCCTTTGTCTTGTCCCGAAGATATTGCTCCATTTAATACTTCAGAAACCCTTGCGCTTTTATCAGGATTCGTTCTATAAATAAAAAATCCACCTTTAATAGTAGAACCATTATCTATCGAACCATTATCTGTCGAACCTTTATCTATCGAACCTTTATCTATCATATATATTATACACCATAATAAAAATCGAATTTCAACGGTATCTTATCAATATTAATAGACATTCTTTCAGGATCACGGTCGAAATTCGATATCCAGAAATGATATTCATCTGCAGCAACAGTAAATCCAATACAGAATTCTATACTTTCTTCGTTAAATACAAAAAAATCAGAATATTTAAGAGGCTGAAGCGTCATCTTGTCCAAAAGAACCAACATATGATAATACCGGCGAGGATAACCTTCATAACTAAAATGGACGACGCCGAGAAGGCCACTTCCTTCGGACCCATCAGGAAGAGAAAACGGAATAAACGTCGAAGATCCCCTGACATTTGAAAGCATAGGCGTATTATGCTCCCAAGTAGTAGTAATCACTAGCGTATTATCCTTTATGACCCCCGATTCGAAAGGCCACCACTTATAAATAAAATGGTCCTTGCCATCCTTTATAATAGGAATCCAATTCTTCTCGCACCAACTATCCGGATTAGGAGGAGTTAATACACGGCAATCTGTATATTTATAATCATTAAATAACCCTACGATAATTCTACCGCGGCCCTCTCCTGAATAATTCACACTGGTTCCTATGAATCCGAGTTCTCCATCAGCTCTATTATAAAGCCGAATATCTTCTAAACCGTAAATCGACCCACCGTGACATGTAAGACCTTCTTCTACCACTTCTGTGAATTCGCCATCAGTAGAAAACTGGTCATCGAGAACAGAAATAAAATTCCTGGTAATAATACGGGATTCTGGGTCTTTAAATAGATAGGCACCGTTAGGCCAAAGCCAATAATTTACAAATCGAGTATTAATCATATGGGTGCCTTTATGACAAACATAAGAAGTTGATGTAGGAATATAATCTCCTTGGTCTGGATAATTATATCTGTAATGAGAACATCCGTTTATTTTAGAAAGATTCACCGACATTAATCCTGCGTTAAATAACAAAATTGTTTCATTATGGTCACCCGGATACCATTCTACAGAAAGTCCATGTCGCAATTCTAAATATGCCCAGAAATTGACTTCCCAAACCAATTTACGTTTTTCTCTAAGAAAGTTCTCGAAATGGTCCATATAGGTTTTATGAAGTTCTAACATTCGGTCTCCAGAGCCGATAATAAATCCTCCACACCACCTCCAACATATGTCATTCAATAAAAAATCTTCAACGACTTGCTCTTTCGACCAACATCCGGGGAATGACAAGAAATATGGATGTAATTTCCTTCTTGACAAATTTATCAAATGGTCGGAAACGACCCCCTCTTTTCCTCCGAAAATATGGAAAATATTGAAATCTATCCAGGCAAAATGAGAGGAATTAAACGGATTCTTCTCGACGGCACGAACAATATATTCTGTTTTTGCATTCATAAGTAATAAATATTCCTGTGTATCTTTTTCGGGATTTCTAGTATTAGGTAATTCGACTGAATTATTTGTATCTATTTGAATTATATCGTAGGTCTTGTAGGTCCATGTTTCAGAGAGGTCAAAAACATCTAATAAGATAACATTGGGATATTTTGTCAAAATGGACGAACGAAAATAATCCTCACAATCACGAGAACAGAAGATAGCCAGAGGAATACCTGTTTTACATAATTTGTGGAATTGCATGAATCGCCATTCGAGGTCTTTATTTTGAAAAGGGGTTTTGTATATATTCATAAAAGCCGATACGAAAGTGGTCGGTGCTTCCATTATTTTAGTTTGGTTTATTTATTTTTATATTTATTTTTATATTTGTTTATCGATGGATGATTTATCGATAAAATTGATTTACGTTTTGTCAAGAAGATGAATTATATATACACATCGCTATTAGTTGATTAAAAATGCCACTCGCTCTTGTATTTGATGTTGAGACTACTGGACTCTTGCCAAAGTATAATGGAGCTCCTCTAAAGGAGTTACCGCATATCATACAATTCAGTTTTGTCTTGTATGATACTAAGACATTGGGTATCAAAAAGATTTACAATGAATATATAAAAATAGCTGACAGTGTGGATTTGTCAGAGAAGATCACGGAGATTACTGGGATAACCAGAGAACTCGTGAATAGCCGAGGAATCCATATAGGTCAAGTTCTTCAGGAATTCTTCTATGCCTATATGAAGGCTGATGTATTAGTTGGACACAACTTAGAGTTCGATATGAAGATGGTGTTGGCCGAGTCAGCACGCTGGGACTTGAATCTAATCATCGATACATTTGAAGAACATTGCCGAATGGAAAAGAAGGACCCAAAGAAATTGTTCGATACATCGAACCCCCATTTCTACTGCACTATGATGCACGGCATTGAACTATGTCGATTGGAGCGCATAAATTCGAGAGGTCCCTATTTGAAACAACCGAAGCTCAGCGAGTTGTATCAGCATATCTTCCAGATAGATGCTCCCGAAGGGCTTCATAATTCATTGATTGATGTATTCACCTGTTTACGATGCTATATAGATATGGGACATCATGTAAGAATGGGTGACGACCAATTTGCCAAACTTCTTGGTTCCGCATAGTTACCATCTGTATTCATATACAAAATTAATCATCCTCATCGTCATCGTGCTCCTTCTTGGAGACATTTTTTTTGGAGGGTTTCATCAATCGGTCCTTTATGGCCCTGAAATTAGCATATACGTCTAAGAAAATAAAAATCCAAATAAACCAGCGAAACCAAGTGTGTAATTGAGGCTTAGCCCATCCAATATATATAAGAAATAACCCGAAATAAGATAAATCTAACCCGAAGCCGTATAGAAATAAATGTGAGATAAATAATAAAATCCCTAAATAGAAAAACCAATTATAAGATGCGGCGACTGTTGGCAAATATTGTTCGAACATATAGTATATTTCTATAAATAATTGGCGGAGTCAAGCAGGAGTCGTCCAGGGGGTCTGCGAACCCCGGATAAAATTAATTCTCTTGAATAGCACTTATCCAGAGCAATTACACCTTTTAACCTTTCAAATGCCGATTATATATGATAATTCTGCCTTCGGCAGAATTATTGATATATAAAAGGTATTTTATCGGTTACAAAGTAACAGTTACCTAATTACATTCAAATAC
>Ga0164297_10000677_pt1 | contig 40688 bp, 39 predicted proteins | sample GEODES058metaG_FD_113539 | JGI IMG/M metagenome (GOLD analysis project Ga0164297, IMG submission 113539) | Dystrophic lake water microbial communities from Trout Bog Lake, Wisconsin, USA - GEODES058 metaG | ecosystem: Environmental > Aquatic > Freshwater > Lake | place: USA: Trout Bog Lake... | reverse complement strand
GCTTTTATTTATTTTATTGCTTTTATTTATTTTATTGCTTTTATTTATTTTATTGCTTTTATTTATTTTATTGCTTTTATTTATTTTATTATTGCTATTAAGTTTTAATATACAGTACACAAATATAATAAAGATAACAATGCCTATAATATCGTATAACATTTATTATTATTAATCTATAGATTAATATTTTATTTATAACGTAGAATAATAAAATATATTCTTTGGTCTTTAATGATCTTTAATGGTCTTTATTTTATGAATCATCAAATAATCGTAAAATAAAAATTGAAAAATAAACTTAATCAGATTTAAGATTATAATATATAAAAATTAATAAATAATATGACTTCAACTAGTAAATCTAAATCGGTTCGTGTAGAAGACAAATATAAGGGTCTAAATGATATAGATCATATTCTATTACGTCCAGATATGTATATTGGTACTGTTGAAACGAATACTGTGCCAATGTGGGTATTGGATGAAGAAAATGATAAATTTGTAAAATCAGATATATTATTCTCTCCTGGTTTATATAAAATATTTGATGAAATTATTGTAAATGCATATGATCATACAGTCAGAACTAAAGAATGTAAAAATATAAAAGTAGAAGTTGATAAGACTACTGGATCTATAAGTGTGTGGAATGATGGTCCAGGTATTGAAGTTGAATATCACTCAGAATTTAAAACATATGTACCAGAAATGATTTTTGGTAATCTGCGTACATCTTCTACTTATGAAGAAAAAGGACGTATCGTTGGTGGTAAAAATGGTTTTGGATCTAAATTAACAAATATATTTTCTAAAGAATTTATAGTTGAAACAGTTGATGCTAAGAATAAGAAATACTATCAACAAACATTTACAAATAATATGAGAGATAAAACAAAACCAACTATTAAAGATTCCAATAAAGAATCTTATACAAAAATTACTTTCATTCCAGAATATCACAGATTTGGTTATAAAAATATGACATCAGATATTTCATCATTATTTGCGAAACGTGTATATGATCTTGCTATTTGTACAAACAAGAATGTAACTGTTTATCTCAATGATAAAAAAATTAACTGTAATGATTTTACAAAATATATTAAAATGTATTATGAATCAGATCCTAAAAGTTTAACTTTATTTGAAGGTGGATCACGGTGGAAAATTGGAGCAATTTTTGATAATTCTTCTGGTTTTACTAGTATGTCATTTGTTAATGGTATATGTACATATAATGGTGGTACTCATGTTCAATATATTGCAAACCAAGTAGCAAATAAAATTATTGAGGTTATTAAAAAGAAAAATAAAGATCTTAAAGTTAAACCAGATGTTGTAAAAATGAATCTTACACTATTTATTGTATGTTCTATTGAAGATCCTGGATTTACATCCCAAGTAAAAGATAAATTAGAAACTAAAATTAGTGATTTTGGTTCTGTATGTGAATTGTCTGATGAATTTATTACTAAATTTTCTAAGTCTGGTATAGTAGATGAAGTCATTAGTATAACTGAATTTAAAGAAAATAAAGAACTTAAAAAAACAGATGGAAAAAAACAAAAATCATTAAAAGATCTTATTAAACTCGAAGATGCTGAAGATGCTGGTGGATCAAATTCTCATAATTGTAGACTTATCCTAACAGAAGGAGATTCGGCCAAAGGATTTGCAAAAGAAGGTCTTGAAATTATCGGATCAAAACTATATGGTGTTTTTCCTCTAAGGGGAAAACTTTTAAATGTTCGTAATGCAACTATTAAACAAATTGCTAATAATGAAGAATTTGTTACTCTAAAACGTATTCTTGGATTAAAACAAGGTGTTGAATATAAATCAGTAAAAGAATTACGTTACGGTGGTATACTAATTCTTACCGATCAAGATGCTGACGGCTCTCACATTAAAGGATTAATTATTAATTTGATTCATTTTATGTGGCCTAGTCTAATTTTAACAGATAATTTTATTCAATGTCTTCGTACTCCTCTTCTTAAAATTTATGAAACTAAAGATAAAAAACAAGAAAATCCCAAAATATTTTATAGTCTTAATGAGTATAAACTTTGGAAAGAAAAACAAGAAAATTTGAATAAATGGACTGATGCTAAATATTACAAAGGGCTTGGAACTTCCACTGCTCTGGAAGCAAAAGAAACTTTCTTAAACTTTGATGATAAAAAAGTAAATTTTGTTTGTTCACTTGATGATTCTGATTCAGAAGATATAAGTACAAAAGATAGAGAAAACAATAGCGATAGTGATTCAGATGTTGATGATAAAAAATCTAAAAATAATGATTCCGATACATCATCTATGACATCTGCAACCAGAAAAAAACTTAAACATGTCGATGAATGTATAACTCTTGCATTTGAAGATAAACGTAAAGATGATCGTAAACGTTGGTTATCTAATTATAATCCTGAAAATATGCTTGAAATGATTGGAGAAGTATCATATGATGATTTTATTAATAAAGATCTTATACACTTTTCAAATGCTGATAATATTCGTTCTATACCTTCTCTAGTTGATTCATTCAAACCTGCTTTACGTAAAATATTTTATGCAGGATTGTTACGTGGTAAACGTGCTCCAGATATTAAAGTGGGTCAGTTCTCAGGTTATATTAGTTGTGAAACTGAATATCATCACGGTGAAATAAGTCTTCAAGAGGCTATTATTGGAATGGCACAAAATTGGCCAACCAGTAACAATATTAATTTACTAGTTCCAAGTGGAAATTTTGGTTCCCGTAGTATGAGAGGTGAAGATGCTGCTTCGCCTCGTTATATATTTACAAATGTAAATAAACTTGCACATTACATATATCGTGAAGAAGATGAACACATATTAGAATACAATGTTGAAGAAGGTAAACGCGTTGAACCTAAAGTATACTATCCAATTATTCCAATGATATTGGTCAATGGTTCTACTGGTATTGGTACAGGATATTCTACTAATATATTACAATTTAATCCATTAGATATAGTAACACAATTGCGTAATATTATTAATGATAAAGATTATAAAGAAATTATTCCTTATTATAGAGGATTTATTGGTGAGATTAAACCAGTTGGTGATCAAGATTTTATTGTTAGCGGTTGTTATGAAATAATTAATGATAACACTGTACATATTACAGAATTACCAGTTAGTCGCAATCCAATATCATTTGAAAAATATAAAGAATTTTTGACTAAGATTACTATTTTAGATAAAAAAGAAGAAAATGATAAAAAGAAATTAATTGATTTTAATATGAAACCATATAATAATAAAGTAGATATTACTGTACAATTTAAACCAGGTGAATTACAAAAATTAATAAAATCTAATCAATTAGAATCATATCTTAAACTTACTGCAAAATTATCAATGACAAATATGTGTCTATATAATGCCGATGGTAAAATAACTAAATATGATACACCATATGAAATTATCGATGAGTTTTATAAGGTTAGACGACAACAATATATTAAACGTAAAGCTTATAGAATTAAAGTTCTAGAAAATGATGTAAATATTGCAAAATATAAACGTATGTTCATTGAATATATTCTTAGCAAAAAAATAATAATAGAAAAACAAAAGAAGGATGTTATTATCGCTAGACTAGTTGAACTTAAATTTCCAAAATTAGCTCGTAAAATTAATGATGATGAATCAGAAAAATCTTATCAATATCTTATTGATATGCCTTTATGGTCTTTAACTTATGAAAAAGTAGAAGAACTAAAACAAGAATTAGAAGATATCCAAACAATACTAGATGAATATAAAGAAAAAACTATAGAAAGTATTTGGAATGAAGAACTTGATGAATTTGTTAAATACTATAATGTCTACGTTAAAGAACTTGAAGAAATACGACTTAAAGAAGAAAGATTAATTAAGAAGGAAAAAGGTTCTAAACCGGTTAAAAAATCTAAGAAATAAATTTATTTAAAAAATTGATATATTTATATCACTATATATTCTATATCATTATTTAATATAAACAATAGTAACTAGCTATGGCAGAATATATAATACTATGTGAGCTCGCTCATGATAAATATCTTGTTGAAAAAACAAGTAATCCTGACAAAAGTTTTCAACGTCATGTTGATGGTATGGGTGGCATGTTTACACAATTACATATACCATTTATGATAATTGAAAAAACAATTGTAAACACACAAGATGAAATTAACTTGTTGATTGAAAATTACAGAAAGACTTATGGTCAAAACAATGTTTTATTTATTCTATGATTTATTTATTTTAATTCAGGCAGATTTTTTCTTTTTTATTCCTAAAGGCATAAATAAAAATTTGATGTACACAATATCGAAAATATATTATTTTATATATCTATAATTTATATATAAAAATGGATATTATTGATGGTACAGATTATGAAAAATTATATATAAAATATAAAACGAAATATTATGAATTGCGTAGAAGAATGGAAAACCCTGATTATTTAAAACTTAAAAAATGGCCAAACTCTGTATGTGATACAGCATTTATAGATGAAATTGATGCGGATGCGTGTGTTATTGATTCTATGCAAGTAAAGGATAATCCATATTACGAAACTGATAAAATAAATGGATATACTAATAATGGATTTTATAAATATTGGGGTGATACTAAAGAAAAACCAAAAAATGTATATTATGTCGATGTATATTCTGCAGAGGATATATCTTTTATATTAAAAAAAATAATGTACCGGGCAACACAATTATTGTAAAAAATACTGGTCATGATTATATTGGCAGATCATATCCTAAAAATAATAGTATTGTTTTATGGACTCATAAAATTAGAAATATTTATTGGAGAAGTAAAAAATATATTATTAATGAAAAAAATATTACAACCGAAATAACACCCGATAGTGTTATTAGAGATCCGTCAACTGGTTGTAATAAAACAGACATAAACTATCCAAAATATGATGATGGGTATCTTACTGTTGGTGCTGGTGTTCAATGGTATAAAGTATTTGATTATATGATGAAAAACCACAATACAGAAAACAAAAGTGTAATTGATGATTGGGCAATGAAAGGTGCTAGTAATACTGTAGGGGCAGCAGGAGGATGGATTTTAGACGGTGGTTTTGGATTATTTCCTAAATTAAATGGTATGGGTGTTGATAATGTTATTTGTATGAAAGTTGTCTTGGCAAATGGTGATATTTTAGATATTAGCAATTGTAGTCATCCTGATATTTTCAAAGCATTTAGAGGTGGTGGTGCATGCAATTTTGGTATTGTTGTTGATGTTACTTATAAATTATTACCAAAATTAGATTCATTTGGTGATATAGTTATAAAACTATCCGAACTAACCGAAGAACAAACCAAATACGCTATATCTACGTTCTTAAGATCACCTTTTTCATTAAAACCCTTCTTTGGAGGGCAGATACAATTTAAATTAGATAGTTTTGATATGTTTATTTCGTTTGCTAATTTAACTTTTGATGAAGCCAAAAAATATACAAATGATTTTATTAGAGATTTAACACAACAAATTCCTTTATGTGATCAAGTACAACTTAAACTCAATCAAGATATAAATATATCAACATCTTCTATTCATAGATGGAATGATAGAATTGCTTTTACAGTTTCAATGCAGCCAAACTCAACATTTATTGAATCACCAAATCAAGAAACATCTGGTAAATCATTTACACCCAGTAAACAAAGATGGTGGACATATGAATCATATAATGATCATATTGTTGCTTTTGGTTCTAGATATTTACTATTTGATGATGTTAAAAATCCCACTGCATGTGCTGATAAAATCATGGAAGTGCTACATGCAGGTGCACCATTGATACAGTTGGAAATATCAAAAGGAATGTATGGTGCTCCTCCAGAAATATTAAAGGAAAATGAAAAAACTTCTGTAAATAAAAATGTTCGTAATGCAATAGGATTAATGTATATACGTTCATATATAATAGACTTTAGACCTAATACAAATCAGTTGTTTTTAGATACAAAGAAATTTGCACCAAAATTTAAATATGAGACGAATGAAAGAGTCTATAGTGAGTCAAATGGCTTTGATAAAAATTTTAATGAACAAATATCAGAATATTTAAAAATAGATAATGTTGCTGAGAGATCTAAAAAAATAGAAGAATATTTATTAAAGGGAGCAGAAGTATCACGTAAAATGACAATGAATGGAATTAATAAATTAAGGGAATTATTTGGACACTCTACATATATTAATCATTCAGATTGTAATGAACCCGAATGGGAAACTACATTCTGGGACAAAGAAACATTTAATTTTCTTGTTAAAATGAAAAAACAATTAGACCCTAATAATATATTTAATCATTTATATAGCATTCCTTTACAAGAAATAGCTTAATTTCCTTTAATAGATGTTGATGGTAGTGATGATAATGGTATCAGATTTTGAGTATTGTTGATTATATAATTAAAAGGATTATATGGTATATTCGGATTATCTTTTTGTCCTACTAAACTTGCTAAATTAAAAGTTACTATATTTGGTGTAGTACTATTTAGATTTCTAACTTTAATTGCAAGTATTAAACTATAATCATGACTTATATTACTATTACCACCTGTTGAATTTACAAATAGAAATAACATTGATTTTCCATCTGTATCATTTGTATTAAAATATCCCTGTATTGTTTTAGTAATATCACTTGATGATAAACTTGAATTATATATTACAGGTATTTGTATACCATTTTTTGGATTTAGATATCCATCAATATTTATATCATGTTTAAAATATGATTTACCTAATATATTTATATCTTTTGTATTTATTGTAGGTGTTGATATACCATATTTATTTATAGATGTTCCAATAGCATTTGTATCTGTTAAAATAAGTTGTGTATTATTATCTGGTGGTAATGATAGATTTCCATTTATTGATATATCTTTAAAATTACCTGATTCACTTATGACCAATGGTGATATTAATCCTCCAGTTAATGTTATATCATTAAATGATGCAGTTCCTCCTACATTACTATATATACTTGCAATATTTTGTATTGCTTCATTTGTTAATGATGGTGTACCAGAATTATCAAAGTTTTCTTTTTTTTACCATTAAATAAATAAAAATTATTATTAAAACAATAATTATATATATTTTTATAGACATAGTATTATACTAATTATTGTATAAAATAATTTTATAAACATGTATTTTCTTTTATTTTGAATAAACTAAAATTATTTTTGTCATCATATATATCATATACTGATTTCTTTGGTTCTATTATTTCTACCATAGGATTCCATGTTATTTTTTTAATTTTTTTATTATTATCTCCTGTATCATCATATGTTATTCGTATATCATTCATTTGAGATTTTTCAATAGGCCAATCTATTTTAAATAAATCATGATTATTTATATGTAACTCAGTCGGATCTTCATATGATATTAATTTTTTAGGTTTATATTGTTCAAAATAATATTGATCAATGTTATCATCAATATTTACAGTATTATTATAACAATAATAATATCTATTTGCAATCATATTATTTTTATATTTATTCTCACTGTTTTGAATATAATTTAATTTATTACATATTATATCTGATATTTTAAAATCATTATGATATGGATGAATTTGTATGGGTGGTCTTGTTAATGATGTTTTTGATATATAACATGATTTTGTATCTGGATTATATGCAAAAGCTGATGTTTGATATATTGATGATGCTATATCAGCACAATCTTCTATAGTTGATATATTTTTAACTCTCCCATCATAATCTTCTTTATATGGTAATAAATATATTACTAAGAATATTACTATTATAAAAATTATTATTATTTCGTTATATTTTACCATTTTAATATATTAGTATATAATAAATATAATGGAAAATAATATTTTTGATTTATTATTGGAAAATATAGAAAATACTGATGTTATTGATAATTATATTAAAATATTAGTTGATACTACCAATATAAATTATATTGTTGAATTTTCATACAATAATCTAAATAATATTACTTTTGTATCTAATATATTAAATAAATTAAATTCATATTTTAATGATGGTAATTTCTCTTTACAAAATTCTTTATTATTAATGAATTTATCAGTATCGAAAATTAAGAATTTACTATTATTAGAATCAATAAATGAAGAAACTTATTATACTATATTCTTTGCTAAAAAATTACCATATCAAGATTTATTTGATATATTAAGTTTTTTATTATTGTTAGGTAAACTAGATGAATTTATAGATTCTAATAAATCTCTCTCTAGAAGATTTAATATAAAATTATTACCTGCTATGTTTATATTAGATATATTAAATTGTTTTATTGATTTCCATAAAATAGTTATAGAAAACAAAGATGATAATATTTATAAATCATATACTAGTTTTTTAATAGATTTTATCACTATCGATATATTGACAATTTTAGAAGGATATGTTCATAAATTTTTTATCAATTACATATACAATAGATAATATTACAGATTTTATTATTAAAATTAAAGATATGAATATGATTGTAAAAATATCTACATTCTATTTAGATTTATTATTAAATGTTAACTTGTATTTCGATAATAAAATTATAATACAAATATTAGCATATATAGATGTTATTCTTTATTTAACAAAAAATAATACACAAAATATAAACACAATCAATAACTTATTTGAACCAATTATATCAAAAACTATTGAATTTATTTCTACTGATTTATTAAATATACATGAAAAATTAAATATATTTCTAAAACTATGTATTATTTTTGATAATGAAAATATTAACTTTATTCCAGATAATTTTATAGATAATTTTATAAATTTTAATGATAGTGTACCATTTAATGATTGGTCTAATATTACAGAACTTATTGATATATACACGAATATTGGAAAGGTATTTTTTAAAGCAGATAAATATAATAAATTATTTATATCTAAGAATATTGATCAAGTATTATATATTTTATTAGATTATGAAAATAAAATATTTACATTAATAGAATCATATGTTAAAAAAACAATAACATTTGTAAACTATAATAATAGTAAAACTCTTATATTTGATATGATAAGTATTATAAATTGTTATAATTATATTCAAGAAAAATATATTTATTGTTTATTAGATAACTATGATTTAAAAATATTTTCTGATGTGTTGTATAAAAATAATTTAATCTTAACAAAATATTTGTTATTTACAGATATTCCTAATTATTATAAATTTAATCTAAATATATTATTAAGAAATATTATCATAACTAAATTATCTGTTATATATATTGAAATTAAAAATAATAAATTTGTAGATTATGGATTAGAATTTGATAAAATAATAAATTTTTATAAAATAATAAATTGTTATAATAATACGTATATTAATATATCTTCTGATTTTCTTGATATAATGAGTAATTTAATACAAGAACATAATGGTAAAAATAAATTTATTGAAAAATATGAAGATAGTATATTTGTTGATAAATTATTTTATGTAGAAATAAATGATCCATATATGTTACCTAATATAAATGATATTTATTATGAAAGATCACTGATTCGTTTGGTTATAAGAGAAACTAAAAAAAATCCAATGAATAGAAATAATCTAACATTATTAGAATTAGATAATTATAATAATGGAGAAATTATATTAGACAAGATTAAATATTTTAATGATGAAAAACAAAAATTATTATAAATACATATATTATTATGAGTATTACTGTTTTAACTTATCAAGAATTAGTAAATCAAGATTTAACCCTTTTTGTTGATCTTATTTATAATAATTTTATTGAATTAGAAGAAGATGATAAATTAATGCACACTAAAGATAAAATATTAGAAAATTTAAAAGATAAAAATAGTGTTGTCATAGTAATGTTAAATAATGATAAAAAAATAATAGGATTTGTAACTGCTAGTATAATGTTATTAGATGATCATAGAAGAGTATTTTATATCAGTTATATATATATTGCTGAATCAGAAAGAAATAAAAAATTAGGCAGTGTATTAATGGAAAAATCTGAAGAATTAGCTAGTAAATATAAATGTAATGGTATTATGCTAATATTTGATACACAACAAAGTAATTTAGTTAGATTCTATGAAAATAGAGGATTTATGCAAGATATTAATTTAAGACGTTATGAGAGACATGACGTATATTATAAAATTATTTAATTATTTAATATATTCTCTGTATTTTCTACTTGTTCTTTTTTTCATTTCTATAAATCTTTGTAATTCTTCTTCTGAATCATAATCAGAATCATCGCTAGATTTAACACTATATGTGTCACATGAATTATTACCATCACCATCACTATCATTAGATATATCTTTAATTTTATTCTTTTCTTGTAATTTTCTAGTAGCAACTATATAATCTAATTCTTCCTGTATTTCTTCTAATTCTTCTAGTTTTTCCATTTCCTCTAATTCCTCTTCTAAGAATCTAAGATAAGGTGTTAATTCTCTTAATATAGGTTTAACTAATTTATCATTAATTATATCTGTTTCTAGATTAAGTGTTTTAGACATTTGTTCTAAATGGACAGTATTTTGTTCTAAATTATTTTTATACATATTAACTGTATCTAGCTTTGTAATTCTATAATTTTTAATTAAATCACCAATATATGTTAATAATGGTTTTATTACTAATTCTGTAAATTTAACACCTGCAATATCTTCATTCCATTTATTAGTTGTTTTAATAACGTATGTTTGTCTAGAACTATCGGTGTTGTATATTGGTTGTTGGTCAGTTTTATGATTAACTAAATTTAATATTGTTTTAGAAATATTTTTAACAAATTTATTTTTAGAATGATCATTGATTAATAATAACTCTAATTCATAATCATAATCTTTGTTTTTATCTATTTCACACTTATAATTTAATCTTAATGTTTTAATACATTTACTCTGTCTTAATTTCCTTAATGGTGGTGTTGTTGAATGATGTTCCATAAGATAAGATATAAGTGTCGATGCCTTGTTTAATGCTTTATTTACTACTTTAACAACTTTATTATTAGAATTATTTATTTCTTTTTTAAGTTCTACAACAATCTCTTTATTAGAAATATCTTTATTATTATTTTTATTAATATTAATATTTTTATTATTATCTTTATTAATATTATTCTTTTTATTTCTATTTGACACAATATGTTGTATTTTATGTTTTCTATAACTATCACATAGTTTATATATTTTATTACAACTATAACATTTATTTGTTGTTTTTTCTTTTAATAAATGATTTTTACTATTACAATGTTTATTATAATTAAATCTAATACTTGTATCGTAATTACATATGTCGCAATTATATTTATGTTCCATAGTTAGTTAATATAAATAATATTTATATATTTATATATTTATAATATTCTATAAATATAATCCTAAAATTATTATACATATATCCATTATCTGTAGTGACAACATAGAAAATATAGAAATTTTCCGAAAGTTGTGACACTTGTTACCATAAAAGTAGTGGACGTAAAAATTACACATATTTTTCTTAAAGTTGTTATGCTTGTTTCCATAATATTAGTTTTTTAGTAAATTTCTGTGTGTGTTTGGGTGGTCTTTATTTAGCCATTTTTCTCATGTATGAGTAGTGATATATTAGATTTTAAAGTATATCTTAAATCAATAGAAACAATATAAAAACTATCTATAAACATAGTATTAAACGTATATTATGTGTAATCTATAATATATCTAAAAGTGGTCATAACTGGTCTATATTTATATAAACATATATAAATCATCATAATTAGTCTAATATAAAAAATAATATAATATAAAAAAAAACACTACATATATATTATAAGAATGGAAACAACAATTACTTATACAAATAATTTATGGGATATTTTGCATTTAAAAGGAATTATAGATGTACTCAGAATTACTAATCCTAGTACTGCAGATCAACTATTATTGAAGATGTAGAAAATTATATTAATAGTTTGACATATCAACAATTCTCATACGGACATCTAAATTATAGATATGAAATATTAATAGATAGTGTTGCGGCAAAACAAACTGGTGTGTATGTAAATTTTAAAATATCTTTTACTACTTATGATAGGTTTAATGTTCCAGTTCACAATAATATAAATATGCATTTTTCAGCACATCCTAATCCACAACATCATAATTTATCCCATATAAAATTTGATGGAGATTTTACTAGTGGACATCAATGTCAATATCATTATTTTTTTGATACAACTACTAATCAATACATTATCAATGTAATTTCATTAAATCAATACACAGTTCATGAAGACCTATACGCCTATGTTAGTTCTTTTTTACCTACATTAGGTGTATATCTGGATGCTGGTATTATTAATGATTATACGATTATAATACAAATCATTATGGACACAATTGGATATATGTTAAATACAATAATATCATATGCAATTGATAATCAGATACAAATATTAAAACAATTTCTCGAAATGTATAACCCTTATAAAGGCTATAGAAGTAATTTACCAGTTGAACCCGTTATAATGACAACCCCACCACAAGGGCCAATTAAATTTAGAAATAAATATTTGAAATACAAACAAAAATATCTAGAACTTAAAAAAATGATTAATTAATTCTATATCTTCATCAATAAAATCATCAGGTGTTTCTAATATGATAGGTATATCTAATTTATAAGCAAATTTAATAATCTCTTTTATTCCTTCCAATTTTATTTGTCCGGTATTTAAATTATCATGTCTATCTATTTTAGATCCTAATGGAGTTTTACTATTATTTAGATGTATTAATTTTATATTTTTTATTCCTATTAGTTTATCAAATTCTTTAATATATTTTATTACATCAGTAGTTGTATTTAAATCATAACCAGCATTAAATATATGACATGTATCTATACATATACCAAACAAATTAGAAATATAATTATTTTTATTATTTAATAATTTGTTAATAAAATTACTCAAATCTTCTAAATTTATACACATTTCACTACCTTGTCCAGAAGATGTTTCTAATAGTATTTTAAAATTTTCAGGTATTTTATGTTTTAATTTATTAGAAATATATAATAAACAAGAAAACATATTGTTTAATGCAATATTTATATCTAAATCAAGACTTTTACCAAGATGCAAAACGACAAATTTAGCACCTATATCAATTGATAATTCTATTTCTAATATTAATTGTGTTATCCACCAGCTATATTCATCCCATGTTTGACCAATATTAATGGTATATGATAAATGAACTATAATGTTAATTAATTTTTCTTTACATATATCTTTAAATTTATTATATACATCTTTATATTTATTAGAATTATTAACAAATAATTGAACACATTTAAAATATTTATGATTATATGACTCTATTTCATTAATTTCATCAATTATTATATTTGGATCAGAATTTATATGTATTCCATACATAAAATAAATTACTAAAAAAGATGAAAATATATATATTAAACTAATTAAGTTATAATTAATTTAATAAATGTATTGAAATGCTTTTTATAGATAAGTATAATCCTAAAACTATAAATGATGTCTTTTTCCATAAAGATATATACGATATGCTTGAAGTAATGGCAAATGATAACTCTATTCCACATTTACTATTTCATGGTAGTCATGGATCTGGTAAAAATACAATGGTTAATATTTTTATGGAAATGTTATTTGGTAAAAGTGTTAATAATATAAAACATGTAAAATATATTGTTAGTGGATCTGGAAGTAGTGAAAGTGAAGAAGAATTTAAACAAAGTTATCACCATATATTAATAGAACCTAAAGGAAATAATCATGATAGATATTTAATTCATGATGTAATTAAAGTATATGTATCAAAAGCAATGTATAATTTGGTAGAAACAAAACATAAATTTAAAATAGTAATTATTAAAAATGTAGATGTAATGTCCGAGTCTGTACAATTTTCTCTTAGACGTACTATAGAAAGATATAGTGATCAATGTCGATTTATAATAATAGCTAATTCTATATCAAAAGTTATTAATCCAATAATCAGTAGATGTAGATGTATATGTGTTAAATCTCCTTCAATAACAGAAGTTATCGATTATTCTATGCATATTTCCATAAAAGAAAATATAAAATTAACTTTAGATCAACTAGCTCATATAACTGGATCATATAACGGTAATATTAAAGAAGTATTATGGAAAATGCAACTATATAAATTAAATACATATTATTTAGAAAATATTTATAATAATATGAGTACTATAAATGAACTATTAGAAACAAATAATATTTATATTGATTTTAAATCAATATACAATGAAGTAAAGGATGCTGATGATAAAAATATATTTATATATAAAAATATAAATAGATTTATCAATACATTTGGTAATAAAATGTTTAATAAAATAAAAGATACAATGAAAAATAAAATTTCTGAACAGAGATATCATTTCTTTTTCATGAATATATCTGACTTTTTATATAAATCAAATATGATTATTAATAAGAAGAAAAAATATAGTGATATAGATAAAAAAACTAAACTAGATGATATTATATGTAAAATTGGTGCACTAATTTATGATACTCTATCCAATATTAGATTATTAGATCCATTGTTATCAAAAGACTATATTATAAGAGAACTATATAGTTATATTAAAACATGTGATATGAAAATGATGAATAATATTCGTAATATTATTTTTGACTTGTTAATAACAAATATTTCAGGAACAGATATTATTAAAAGTTTATCAAGTCTGATTATGAATGATGAAAAAATAAATATAAACAAGAAATTAAAAATCTTAAATATATGTAGAGAAGCGGATTATGGTATAATAAAAGGTAGACGTGAAATAAATCAATTTGATAATTTAATAATAAATATAATTACTATAATGTTAAATTAAAAATTGAAACTATTAAATGTCTGGTATATTTAATATAATATTATTACACAAATCTTTTTTACAAAGATAAACATGTCGAACCTTTACATCTGGAACTTTTTCGTTGACAATTGTGAAAATTCAATCACATACTTATCGGATTCTCTTGAAAATGCACGAATTGAGATTTTGAGAGTTTTGCTTCAAATTGACAAGAAAAGCAGAGTTTCAATCAAACAGATTGATGAGTACACAAGTAAAATTGACACCTGTCGGGACATGAACATGGGAACTGTTCAACGGTTTCAAGAGAATTTTAGAAAGATGACTGAAATTAATGCAAAACGTTCTGCATTCATGTCTGAACTCAAATCCGAATATGGTCAGATTGCTGAATTTTTCTTGGATCTTAACGCACCATTCATGCCATGGCATTACTATCCTCAAATGCGTGTTTCTCATGACTCACATTCCTGTTTGATGGATCTATCAACTTTGATCATCGATACTGAGCCAATTATTAAACCTACAATGCAAAGATTTACAATGGTCCCACCTACATTGCACAGGGTTTGTTTTTTCAGTTTTCCTTGATTAGTTTTTTTACACTTTTTCTTGACTAGTTTTCTATACTTTTTTTATATTTTTCATAATAAAAATTGATTTATAAAATCATATATAACTATAAGTCATTAATATAGTATTATATTATGTGCGGTATCTGGTTTTATACTCAACTAAAAGATCAACAACTTGATCAAGATGTTAAACAATCATCTGATAATATTCAAAAACGAGGACCAGATAGAAGTATTAATAAACAATTATCTTTTGGTAATTTTGATTTGTTTTTTACTTTCCATAGATTAGCGATTATGGATCTAAGTCCACTTGGAGATCAACCATTTTATCTTAAAAATGATAAAGATGAAGAAATCTATCTTCTATGTAATGGAGAGATTTATGATTATAAAAATCTAGTAGAAAAATATAATCTACAAAATAAATTAGTTTCTCATTCTGATTGTGAACCACTTATACATCTATATGATAAATTTGGAATTGAATGGTTATATCGTGAACTAACAACACGTGATGATGTATCTGGAGAATTTGCAATGATAATTATACATATTAAAGCAGATCATTTAGAAATAAATTATATGAGAGATTTCTGTGGTAAACGGCCTCTTTATTATTCTGAATATAATTTTCAAAGTGGTTACGATGCTTATCATAAAGAATTCAATGCATTGTGTTTAACATCGCAATTGTGTGGTATACCTCACAAAACATATGATGATAAAACATGTAATCAAGTAAATGGATCAACATATGGAAGATATATTATTCAAAAAAATAGTACAAATATTTACAAAGATATAGAAGTTACAGAAGATATTCGAAAAATACCGGTAACAATATTTGATGAACAAGAAGCATGTGATAAAATATATAATACATTCATGAGAATAGTAGAAGATCAAATGGTTGCTGATCGTGAAGTTGCATTTATGACAAGTGGAGGACTTGATTCAAGTGCTTGTGCCTGTGTAGGAGCATATATTCTTAAACAAAATGAAAAAGAAAATAAGATTAAAACGATTTGTATTGGTCTTGAAGGAGGAACAGATGAAAAATATGCTCAAATGGTGGCTGATCATATTGGTTCAGAACATATGCATATATTATGTACAGAAGAAGAATTTATAGAATGTTGTGAAAATGAAATCACTGGTGCTATAGAATCATATGATATTACAACTAATCGTGCATCAGTACCACAACTTATTTCTGCTAAAAAAATTCGCGATTTAACAAATTGTAAAGTAGTAATAGTTGGCGATTATGCTGATGAGGTATGTGGTGGATATAATGAAACAAAATATGCACCAACAACAGAAGATTTTTCAGAAAGAATACATGAATTAACAGAAGAAATTATATTTTTTGATGGTCAACGTGTTGATCGTTGTGTTGCTGGTTCTGGATTAGAGGCTCGTATGCCATTTGGAGATCATAGATTTATTAGATTATATCTATCAATTGATCCAAAACTTAGACAAGCACGAAATGGTTGTGAAAAATATCTTTTTAGAAAAGCATTTGATAATAAAGGAATAATCCCACAAGAAGTATTATGGAGACCAAAAGAAGCATTTTCTGATGGCGTTTCATCTCTTAAACGATCATGGTATAAAATAGTATTAGATTACTTTGATAGTAAATATAATGAACAAGATTTAATTAATGGAAGTAAATTTACAGTAAATACACCATATACAAAAGAATCATTACATTATAGAACAAAATTCAATGAAAAATTTTCAAATACACAGGCAAATGTTATTCCTCATTTTTGGCTTCCAAAATGGGGAAATGTTAAAGAACCATCTGCACGCGTGTTGGATGTATATAAGAATTAATGATTTATTTAATTAATGATTGATTTAATTGTATATTATTTAATTGATTTAATAATTGCATATTTAATTTAGATATATCATTTAATTTTTCTAACCATAAGAATATAATATATATTATTACAGCTAAAAATATAGATAAAATCGGCAAAGCAAAAAGAGTATTATTTTTTCCTGTACCAAATTGTTTAAATTTTTTACTTTTTTTATCATAAATAAATTCTGGTTTGAAGTATATTAAACTTACTATTATTATTATATATAGTTTTAATGAATTATATAATGGATTATTATCAAAAAACATGATGTTATTGTATTAATAATAATTAATATATTAATTATTATTAAAAATCACAAAATCACAAAAAATATTTATTGTTTTGATTATTTTATTTGAATTCATTTGTTGCATTTAATGGCAAAAGTGGTCTTTCACTTGATAATCTAAATATAGCTTGATCATTTAATTTTTGTGGAGCAATTTGAAGATTAAATCCATCAGTTTCAATTTGTCGTTGTTTATATTTATCTTTTAGTTGTTGTAAAATTAATTCTGGATCCATCATATCATCTTTTTCTATATTTTCAAATTGATAAAAATCTTTACGATTTGTTGTATCACCATATTGATGATCAGTTAAGAAACCAATAATTGCAATTTCTTCTATTTTAACATCTAAATTAACTTCATAACCATCTTTATTAAATTGTCTGTCAGTATTCATATCAATATTATTCATAATATAAGATACTTTAACTATCATTTGATCTTGTGCATTTTTCTTTTGTAAAATCATATAAACGATATAATTTAATTGTTCTTCTGTTGCAAATTTTTGTACTTGATCTATTTTAATTAACTTGACTTTTGCACGTTTTGCAGGAGAAAGATATAAATCATCTGGTAAACCAAGATCTCTCATTTGTTTTTTCCATCCATCTTGTTCTTTTTTTTCAGGAGATAACTCATCCCAACCACTATTTGCCTTTAATTCATCAGTAATAATATATTTAACAGTATCATTTACACGTTTTATAAATGCTTTAACGAGTGATTTAACTTCTTTTGGATTAACATCAATTTGTTTAACAGGTAAAACAGATCTATTGAATATAGGACGCTGATCAGGCGCAATATCGTTAAAAGATGTTATTGTGTCACGATAATCATTATGTACCCGCATATCAACAAAGTATGGTTTTATTAATTGTTGATTATTTAATTGTTGATTAGTTATTTTTTTATTATTTAATTGTTGATTATTTATTTTTTTAGTTTCCATTTGATCAAAAATATCATCTAAATAAGCATAATCTTCTTCACGATATAGGTCACTATTAGTGGTATCTACTTCATTCTCTTTTTTATTTAATACCATAATAACAAAAACAATAATTACCAGGATTATAACAACATTTAATAGATTATTCATATATTAAATGGATGATAAAAAAATATTATTATTTATAATTCGAAATAATAATATATTATATCTAAAATTAGTTAAAAATAAATACAGCTAAATAGATATTTAGCTCTTGTTAGCAATAAAATCAGAATAGTGATTTTTTACTAAATACAGCTAAATAGATATTTAGCTCTTGTTAGCAATAAAATCCAAGTAAGTAAAATCATAATTCTCTACAAATCCATCATAAAATGGTCTATCAAAGTTTCTTTCATAACCTGCTTCATAATCATATTCACCACCTTCGACATCTAATGCATCATTTTCTTCATTTGCATCATCAATAGCATCTTGATCTTCTTGTGATATTTCTTTTTTATCTGGATCAACTGCTTCTTCATATATGCCTTCAGTTTCGCCAGTTTTATCTTTAATTTCATCAATATATAATGCTGAATTAATGATATACCAGAATTTTTTAAAGTCTTTATTATGTTGTGATATTTCTTCATTATATATTGAAAAATTAACATTGATAAAATCAATAATCATGGATGTAATATTTGTTTTAATTATTTTATTATCATTAAATTTATATAATTTATTTAATTCGTTTATAAAATAGAATAATATCAAGTTACCATTTGTATCTATTTTATTTATTTTTTCATAATTAATTTTATCAGATGTTATTTCATAATCTTTTCTTTCATTTATGATATTTTTAGAAAAATTATTCCAATGTTTTAATATTAAATGATTTCCAGATTGACTAACAAGATTTACTTGACTCATCTTCTTACCATATTTTTCAACAATAGATTCATATTTATTATTAAAATAATCTTCTTCTTCATTTTTTTGTTGAAACTCATTTTCTTTCTCTTTCTTTTTAATTGTAAAGTTATTAATTATTCTATACAATAAACGTTGAAATCTATAAATTGTATTTCTTAATAGATCATGTCTATCTCTTATTATATTTAATATGTTATTATTATTATCTAGTATTACTTCTTCACTTGTTGTTGATTGTGTGCTATTTGTTACATCTGAAGTATTTTGTTTATAAAATTGATATTTATGTCCTAACATTTTAAGTTTATTTTTAATTGAATATACTATATGTATTGTTCTGTCAGTTTTAACATTATTAACATAAGATTTATTTTCTTCTTTATAACCAATTAATATATTAGTAATTGCATCATAAAAAACTTCTATTTTTCCTGTCTTATAACTAGTATAATATAATACATCAGTATTAAAAAATGGATGTGATGCTTTAAATTGTATTTTATTGTCTTTTTCACTAATAACAATATTTTTATCTAATTTTGAACCATTATAGTCATGATCAAGAATATATAGATTATATTTAATAGATATATTAGATTTTAATAATTCATCAGACATATTTTGTTCAAAAGATTCTACAATATCATCAATATATTTATATGGATTTTCAGATGTAATTACAGATTTATATTCATTTGTTATTTTATTTTTTAATTCTTTGATATAATCATTATATTTGTTATTTTCATTTTCTAATTCTTTATTATATTTAATATTATTATTAATAACATCTTCTTTATGTTTTATTAAAGCTTTGTCTAATTTAATCAAATCAGAATCATTGTATGTTTTATTTTCAGGATTTTTACATTTTGTACAAACTCTTATACCTGATTTATCTAAAACATATTCATGTAATAAACCATCTATTAAACAATATTTCTTTGCTAATGTAAGTAATCCAACATTATTAAATTTAGATTCTATTTTATCACTTAATGTTTTATCATAATTTAAACTATCTGAAGTAATACTACATAATTTACATTTAAAGGTTTTATTATCTCCAAACCAATTATGAAAATTACCATCTTCGCAATTAGTGATATTATTAATATTATCATATTTAATTCTTAAAATTGGTTTAGTTTCAACAGTCATCACATGATTTCTTATTTTACGCCAAGATGTAATTTGTTCATATTCAGTAAGATATTGACCACTTAATTTAATAGCATCTGCTTTTGTTAATATAAATGCTTTTTTATCACCTACAGTTGATGGATTTGCACTTTCTTTTAGATTATTATAAAGTTCTTTATTTGAAAATGTCTGATTTAATTTTTTATAAAATTTAGTCTTTATAACTTCAAAAACTTTATTTTTTTTATCCTCTTCAGCATTTTCTAAACAACAATTAATTAAATCAACAATAGTATGTACCATTATTTTTTGAACAACAGGCATTAATTTTATTCTCTTAGCTTTATCATTTGCACTATCTTTATAATCATAATACCATAAGTTATATTTTGTACAATAACAAGAAATCATGTATATCATATAACATAGAATTTCATAATTCTTAATATTTGTAGTATCGCCTTTATTATTTTTTCTTATCCGTAATCCTTCAAAAAGTGTAGGATATACTTTATCAAATATTTGAAAATTACAATATCCTTTTTTATCACTATTAAAGTATGTTACTTGAGAGTCATTAAGTTCTAACATTATTAACATTATTATATAACCAAGAACATTATTTTGTTTTATAGGTTTATATTGATCTTTATCTTTACTTGAAAATATAAATATTGAATTATCTAGATCAAATGAGAATAAATTTGAATAATCTTTGTTTAATCCATATAATTTATAAATAGTTTCACCTCTTTCTTTTAGATTTTTTTTAAGTATTTGATTGTTTGCAATTACTACATCAATTGTATCTTTAACAATTAATTTTCTTCTTGATTTTACTGTTGGATTTGAACCAGTAAAATATGGTATATTAGTAATTAATGCTATTTTTTCAATAAATTTATCAATACTACGTATACTTCCTTTATATTTTTCATACATTGGTATTTCTTCTAAAGGTGTATCTAATGGCATACTATATGTTACAAAGTGGTGATCATCATCAAAACTACCATCTGCAACGTATTTTTTAATATTTAAGAAGAACCCGCAACTTTTACATACATAATCATGATCTACATTTTCGATTACATATTGTTGAACAAAAATATATAATTCATCTAAAAATAATTTAGGATTTTCTTTTTTGAGAACACTTAAACGATCCCATGTAATATTATGTTGGCATACTCCTTCTACAGTTTCTTTTTCTTCATATGTTCCTGTTTCAGTTAATTTTGATAAATCCAAAATAACTTTATTTTTCTTAATAACTATTTCTTTTTCAGCAGATGGTAAAACAACACTATCTTTTGATAAACCATTGACTAAATCATCTAATTCATCATATTTTATTATACCACGTTTTATTAATTTATCAAATATAGTGTTTTCTAATTGTATTAATAGATCTTTTTTCTGTACAGTTAGAACACGATTATAAAAATAATTAATAACTTTTTCAATAATATCTATATATGGTGTTTTTAGTTTTTTAATTGTTTCTAATATATTTTCATATGACATTTTTTCAAGAGAATCATAAAGAGCACTTATTGTATGTTTTATTTGATCACTACGTGTAAATTTATTCTGTTGTTCATAACTATCAGTAGCTATTGTATCATTGTCGGGATTAAATAACCAATATAAATCTAAATTATTCTTTTCTTTTTTAATTAATGTTTCTTGTAATAATTCTAAACATATTTTATATCCATTTTTATCTTTACTATCGGTAATACTTTTAAGATCTTTATTTTTAACACAATATAAACTATCTTTTTGTGGACGTAATAAAAATCCAACAATGTTTAAATAATTATCTTTACTACCAACACGATTATCTATATATGATGATGGTTTTTGTTTAAATTCATTTGAATTTTCAAAATTAACATAACGTAATGCATCTATAGTTTTTGTCATTTGTAGAACTAATCCATTTTTAGATTCTCTAAGATTTATATAGGGATATAATACTATATGTTCAAGATCTTTTAAATATTCACTATTTTCAGTAGACAATTTGCTTACATTGATAAATTTATTAATTATTTTTGTATCTTCAAAATTATTAATTAATACTACTTTTCTATTATTCATTGGTACATAATATAATTTTTTAGCATCGTTGTGTTGTGCAGGTACATTTAGATTAGTAGCTGTATCTATTTTATTAATAATATATCTAATTCGAGTATCTTCACGTTTTTTAACTTTATCATCACCAATTTTTTCATATGATTCATTACTATTATGAAATAATAATATGTCATCTACAATTGGCACAAATAGATTTGAATTAATAATATTCATTACTTTTTCATCATGTGATATACTTAATTTAGCATCTTCTAATTCAGATTCATAAATATAATCCCAAATAACTTTACCAGTACCAGAAGATACATCTTTTTTAGACAATAATGATTCAATAGTACTGATATCAATAATTTCTTTAACAGGAACAACTATATCAATAAAAGTAAATTCAGTATCAGTATTTTCCAAAAGATCAAGAATTCTAAACAGATCTTTTTTTTCAATACCTTTATAAATATTTACAATAATTAATGTTTTAATAATATTGTGAGCTTGAATATAATCAACATCTTTTATATTAAAAGCAGCTTCAACAAATTCAGGACCAAGAAAATTTAAAAATGTCATAACTGGTTTATAATCTTGTCTATTAGAAAGTGTATCTTTACGTTGTTTTGAATCAGCATTTAATAAAGTTTGTATTTTTTTAACAATAGAATACATATCTACTACAAGGGCATTACTTTCAGCATTAAAGAATTCTTCTATTTTAAAACCATATTCAGGTTGATTTTTACTAAATTCTATTATATTGTTTGCATATATCGTATCAGTACCTTTAAAATAGAAACCAATAAATAAAAACATATAGATAGTGATATATTTTTTAATAACACTTATTATTTTATTGATAATATCATTATTTGATACAACTGATTTAATTTCGGATAAATTCAAGGTAGAAATATATTTTTTAAACATATCATTGAGATCACTTTGATATTTAACAAAGTTAAGTTCTTTAATAATTTTAGGAATTCTAGAATCGGTTTGAATAACTGTACTATTAAAATCATCAATAACTTTATCAATCAAATCATCTATTTTATTAATATACATATATTAGTAAATTATAATATAATATGATAGAAAAAATTTAACTTGAATTTTATATAATTATTATTGTGTTAATTCGTCAGATTACTACAATGAATATATAATATACTTATATGAATAATAATATATTCGAATCTGATTTATTGACTTTTTTAAAAAATGTACTAGAAAAAAATAAAAATATAGATGAATATTTTAATATCATATCAAAATCTTTACATATAAATATACATAAATTTGATAAATTATATTTATTAAAAACTGATAACTTATCGAGTAACTTAATTCATACAAATCAAATAGTAAATGATATAATACATAATTTAGATTATTGTATATTTGATGATACTCTTGATTTGTGTATTATTGTAAGAAAAAAAATAAAAATAGATAAAACATTTAATTTAGATATAATAAATAATATAAAACAAAATTGGAATGATATAAAAATTTATAATTATGATGTTGGTTTCAAAACAACAATATTTTTATATAACGACCAATTATATTATGTTGATTTAAATAATAATAAAATAATTAACGTAAGTGAAAACAAATACATAGAATCAATGATAAAAAAATCAGAAATTAACTTTTTTAATAATAAAATAACACATGTTGTTATATGTTCCCATAAAATTGGTGGTCATATAATGTATTATAAAGATAATTTAATAATAGAAGATATAATAGAAGAAAAAACACACAATATATACTATTCATGTTATGATGAATTTTTTTTTGATTTAGAAAATATATCAAATAATAATGAACAACGTAAAAAAATAACAACGGGAGGTTTTATACTGTCATATAACAACACTGATTATATAATTAATACTTATATATATCAAAAAATAATAGATATAATACCAGATTCTAATAATATAAATAAATGTTTTTTAGAATTATACAAAAATGATAATTTAGGATTTGTTATTAATTTTATGTCTCCTTACCCAGCAGATATAATTAAACGTGTAAATGGAGCAATTAAAACTTTATCACGAGAATTTTTGAATATATATCATGTAACACGCAAGAAAGCAAATAGAGATTTATATAATATATTGAGTAATAATTATAAAACAATATTATTTGACTTACATAAGATATTTATTTATACCCGCAAAAATGATAATCAATATAAATCAACTATAAATACAATAATTAATAGTGATGAAGAGTTTTATGAAAAGAAATCAATGAGTCATGATATAATATATAAATATCTAAAAAAAATAAATATAGATTTATTAGTATCTATTTTTATTGATAGAATAGAATTATTAAATAATATACAAAATGTAATTATAGATATGAATAATATAAAAATGAATACATCCGAATTTAAGATACTGTTTACTGATTGTATTTTTACAAAAACAATGTCATTTTTATTAAAACTATAAAATATATAAATGCGATTTTTTTAAATATAGTATAAAAAATTTATTTTTTCTTTTAATATAGTATATTAAAATGCCCTTTACAGCAGTAGCTCCTCAAGATCCGTGCTATGTATATAAAAAAGTTATGACAGCACAAAACACATGTAAAACAGGTAACCCTATAGAAAAAGCGCAAGCAGACTGCGCTAGCAGAGATTTTAAAACAGAAGTTCAAAATGCACAGATAAACCTAGGTACAAAACCATGCAATCTAACTGGTGGTAAACGCAAATCCTCCAAAAAAGCTTCTAAAAAAGTTTCTAAAAAATCCTCAAAGAAAGCAATGAAAGGTGGTAAAAAATCATCCAAGAAAGTTGCTTCTAAAAAAACATCCAAAAAGGGATCTAAAAGACATTAGATTTTATTATTATAAGATTTAAATATCCATCATCCCTAAATAAATATTTTTGTTAATCACTTCATTTAATAAATTTTTATTTTTTTTAATATATTATTATATAAAAATGTCTAAACTAGTTCAACAAGGTGGTGCTAAGAAAGGAAAAAAATGGTCAAAGAAATCACAAAAAGGTGGTATGCATTGTGAACCTGTAAATGGTGTTCCTTATGTTATCGATATGAATAATACACAAGGTATAGCGAATGCTTGTATGCCAAAAGGTTGCCAAGATAATACTGCACCTACAGGTACTGATTGTTCAAAGAGAACTAATGCCATAGTTACCAATCAATGAAGAACATGCACGTGCAAACTCACTTATTGCAAATGCTCGTAGTAATCTTAGACATGTAGAAATACAACCAAAGAAGGTTTTAGAATCATCTACTGGTACTTATGAAAAACCAGCACTTAGAGCAACAAATAAACCATTAACAGGTGGTAAAAAGAAGTCTAAAAAAGCATCCAAAAAAGTTGCTGCTAAAAAAACATCAAAAAAGGGATCTAAAAGACATTAAGCTAACTTCGAACATTTAGTTTGAATTAATTTAAATTTGTCTGTTAAAACATCACATACTTCTATAATTAAATCAGAAGGTTTTTTCTGTCCATCTGTTTCTATTTTTATTACAACACTTTTAATATTATGATCCGGTTTCGATACAGCTGAAAATATCGCTCTATCTTGTGTTTCATAATTTATTATTTCTCCAATTGTATGGTCTTCATCATCTAATACTAATGTTAATTCATTATCATTATTATCAATTTCTTTAGATTTTACTTTTCTTTCTGTCTCTATTTTTAGATCACTAAATTTTTTAATAAGATATTCACAAGCATGGTTTATTATGGCATATTCACTTTGCCCACCTCTTGATTTTAAATATAGTTCACCTGATTTAAATACAGTTTCTCCAGTTTCTTTTATTTCATCATCATATGTTGCCCATGCATTTGAACATGCACAATACGTTGTATGCATATCACCAACTGCTAAAGATGCAGTCATCATGCATTTAAATGTATCATTTGGACGTAACATAATAATTAATATTGGTACTTTTGGATCATACATTTCAACTTGGTTATCATCAATATATACTTTAATATCATTAGTTGTAACTGGTTTTATTTCATTAGAATTATTATGAGAATTAATATATATTTTTATATTTTTTTCATCAGGATGTTTCTCTCTATTTTGATCAGCAAAATTTATATTTTTCCAATATTTATTATGAAGAAATGATAATTTAGATTCTATGTTAAATATAGGTAATTGTGATAATCTAAGTTTCATATAATCGTTGTTAAATGCAACACAAGTATTTTCTTGAATATCTATATTGGAAAAATTAAATGCATATGTTGGAATGTTATTACAACATACACGTCTTAGAGTAGATAGAATTTTAAAATTACAATCAGAACCAGTAAATTTAAGACATAATTCACTTGATACATGATCTTTCTTTTTATTAAAATGTACTTGTTTAACATCTATATCGTATGTATCAGTACGCGATTGACCTTTAGATGATTTAGATTTACTCATGATATATTATACTGATTTATATTTAAATAATTATAATTAATTATTTGTTTATTCAATTTTTTGTAGCGTCATTTTTAATAGTATGATTATTCGTTATATTATTAATAATTTTTATATATAGTTAATCTAATAATGTTTGGATATTTATTTTATAGTCCTAGATGTGAAAGTTCTGCAAATTTTATAAGAATAATAACATCTGAAAAAATAAATAATATGTTTAATTTAATATCTATAGATACTATGTCAACTGAACAATTAATGTCATTGGGTATTAAAAAAACACCAATGTTAGTTTTAAGAAATCAACAAAATCAAACTATTGGTGTACATGAAGGTCAGGCATCATTTGAATGGTTAAATAATCTAATACAGTTTAGAAGACAAAATATGATGATGATGGTTGAACAAAATAGAAAAAAATTAATTCAATCTAATATGATGCAACAAATGAATAAGGATATGGTTGCAGGTAAATCAGATGAAATGAGTGGTGTATCTGATCAATTTGCGTATGTTAATGTCGACTATGTACCAACAAAATCATATCAACCATATGGTCAAGATAATGATTTTAGAATTTTAACATTTAAAGATAATAATGGTAAAATAATAGAGAAAGAAATGAATAGTAGAATAACAGAATATAACCAAAACAGAACTCAAACAGATAATGAGATTAAAAATATTATTGATACACAATTAAAATCAAATATTATTAATCAAATGTCACAAAATAATCAATAAGATATATAAAAATAAAAAACATATAATGTATTTATATATATGTCTGATAATGTCGAAATTATTGATTGGTTTGATGTAAGTATAGATATTGATTCTAATTTAGGTGTGGAATCTGTATCATCCACGGATAATGAACAAGAAAATATATTAGAAGAAAAAATAATTATAAAACATATAAGAGAAAAAAAGACAGAAACATCAATAATAAAAAAAGAAAATAGTATAAATACTATTGATGATCTACGTGAATATCAACACGACTTGTATAATTATTTGAATAATAAATATTTTAAATTAAATGAAAGAATAAATAATTTATATACTTATGTATACAATAATTTACATATTTATAAAGTTTTACAAAATATATCAAATGTAATAGAAAATTTTTACAACAAGAATTATAAAATGATTAATAATTTGATATATTTATATCTTTCAACAGGTAATTTAAATACTATATATAATAAGATAATATATAGTGAATATAAAAACATTAATAATGATATACAAAGAAAAAAAGAAATTTTAAAATTATTTGCTAATTATTGATTTATTATTAATTGCAATATAAATATATTTAAGAATACACATAATTATATTATATTATAATAATGTCTAATTTAAACATTGATGATCTAAAAGCTAAAAAATCAGATCTCGTTGAATCATTTAATAAAGTTGCAATAAATATGATTACTCATTTAGGAAATGAATTATCAGATTCTATTTTTGCGAAAAATAAAACAATGATTAAAAACTTTTTTAAATTTAAACCCAATGAAGTAATCATTATGTTTCTTGAAAATATATATGCAAATGATGTTTTTAGAACTGAAATTAAAGCTGGTAATGAAAAATTTTTTATGGAACAAACATATGACAATGTAAAGGATGCAGGTTATGAATCACGTATTTTTGAATTTAAAGATATTTGGGTAAAAATGACAAATAATACAAAACTAATAGTAAAAGATTCAATGAGTATGCTAATAGATCATTGTGAATTATATCTTGATTTAGTTTCACAAATAAATAAACTAAAGAAATAAAATAAAATAAATAAATAAAAATAAAACACTTTATTTCCGAAAATATAAGTTTTTGGAAATATAAATAAATATTTTAATTGATCTTAAACTATTTAAGATAATTAATTAGTATATATAGTATATTAATATGGATAAACAGGATGAAACAACTAACCAGAAATCTCAACAAGATACAATAAATAAAGTAATTTATATTTATCAAAATCTTTTTGTATCATCTGTAGTATCAATTGTCGAGTTAGTAAAAACTGTATCTACTGAAAATAATGATAAAATACCAGCAGATAGACAAACAGTTCATACAAATATGAGAAAAACATGTGATGATATTATAAATCAATATAAGACACAAACAAATGATATTGATCAAGTTAAAGTTATTAAAAAATCATTTAAAGTTCTTACACAATACAAAGATCTTGTTAAAAATCACGATGATAGTTTATTTACAGTAAGAACACCAGAAAATAAGATTATGACAGTAATTCCAGGATTAAATATTAATTTAGTATTAAATTTCTTATCTGAAGAACAAAAAACAACTCTATGGGAAAATATAGAAGCAATGTTTGTTAGTTCAGTAAAAATGGTTTATGTAATGACTGAAGAATCAAGACATAATAAAGATATACTAGATATTGTAACACAATTTGAACATAATACACTTAAAAAATTACAAAATAACTTTTTTCTTGGTTTAAATCCAACTTCAGGTGATACAAATCAAGTAAGTATGGATCAATTAATGTCATCTGATATAGTAATTCCAGGAACAGATGCTAAAGGAGGAATGTTAGGTAATTTAGCTAATTTAGGAGTTGATAAATTAATGAATCCTGAAAATTTAGCATCTGAAATTAAGAAATTTACTGATGATGATGTATCAGAAACTATTAATACATTAACATCTATGTTAGGAAATGATTCAGATATTAAAGAAGTATGTACAACTATGGTTAAATCAGTATTAGATGATATTAAAACTAATGGTATAGAGAATATGTTTACTATTGCAGAAAGAGTATCAAGTAAACTAGGTAATAAACTTGATCCTGAAAAAATGGCTAAAACAGCAAATGGAATGAATGATCTTATTAAAAACAATACAGATAAATTAAAAGATCTTAAAGATGAAAATGGAAAACCAATAGGTGATGATTTTATGAAAACATTTCAAAATACTCTTAATTTAGGTAAATTATTTAATAAATAGGTTACAATATAAAATGCGGTTTTATAGATTTAATATAATGTTGTATATATTATATTAATATGAATATATGGGAAATAGTTACTTTGAATGATCTTATAAAAATTTTAAAAGAAAGTGAAAAAAAATTTGTAATAGTAGCAATAGTATTAGACACAACACCACAATCTATAAAAAAAGTACTTAAAAAATTCTTGAAAACAAATTCTAAACTCTATGAAAATATAACATTTCTATATTATCAAACAACTCAAAAAGATTTAGGTCGTATTAGTTTATTACCAAAGAATGCAGAAGAATATCCTTTTGTATATCATATATATGATACAAAGAATATTTTTGTTTCAGTAAATAGAGCAAATCAAGATACTATTTATGAAGCATTTAATGCAGTAGAAGATTATTATAAAAAAGATTTACAAAACTTTTTACAACAAAAAACACAGAATAGTACACAAGATACTCCTGATAAAAGTAGTATAGTTATTAATCAAGATCCTAATACACTCACCAATAATGAAACAATTAAAATGAATACTAATCCAGATGATGAATATCAAGCAAATATGGATAGAAAGGTTTTAGAACATCAAAGATTATTAGAACGAATATCTTTATTTGAAGATAAAAAGAAAGATTTTAATATAAAATTTTTAGAAGATATACAGAAAAGAAAGAAAGAAGAAACTAAAAGAAGATAAATATTTTAATATATAATATAATTATATATTAAATGACTAGTAAATTTTGGTTAGAGAATCCAACAGTATTAGTAACTAATTTTGATAAATTTATACCAACTAGAAAAATGAATACAATACAACAAATGAATGCTATAACTTTATTTTGTATATATTCATTATTTATTCTACAACTTGTTGGTTTATTAAATAATTTTGGAGCAACAGTATTAATAGGTATTATAGTTATTTTAATAATTATCTATTTTAATAAATATAAAAAATTTGTAGATACTCCTGAAGAACATTTTAAAATAGAAAGTGGATATTATGATTCAGATAATGTATTAAAGATAGGTAAATTTTATTCAGAAAATAATAGAAATAAAGATTTAGATAAGACAGTATATGATAAATCAATAGAAAATCAAAAAATATTAAATATTCCACGTGAACCAACAGTAGATAATCCATTCATGAATCCAATATTAAATGATTTTAATACCGAGAATGCACCATTTCCTGTAAATACAGACGATGAAGTTATTAAAGAACAAATAAATTTAACCTATAACAAAGATTTATTTAGAGATTTATCTGATTTATATGATTCAAAAAATGTAGAAAGACAATTTTATACTATCCCAGGTGGTGCCATACCAAATGATCAACAAAAATTTGCGGAATGGTGTTATAAAACTAATAAAACATGTAAAGAAGATTCTAAAGAATGTATTTTATTTGATGATTTAAGATACAGAAATAATTATGTTTAATTTTATTTGATTTTATAAAAGATACAATATATAATTTCTAAGTATATAAAAAGGCATACTAAAGTGCTTTGTCAAACCATTAAAAATAAATAGAATAATTAAAAATAAATAAAATAATTAAAAATAAATAGAATAATTAAAAATAAATAGAATAATTAAAAATAATATTTATTATAATCAATATCATAAATATTTATACCACAATCTATAATTTCATCAATATCTTCTTGTGTACTGGGTTTTTCATACTTTGATTTATAACAATTATATGCTATTGTAGGTATCAATGTTCTATTATATTTTATTGATCTATAATGATTATTATGTAACGATTCATCATAACTCGTTATCATATTTATTAATCTTATTTTATAATTATATTTCTTAGCTAGATCAATATATATTTTTCTAGTTTTAATATCTGGATTTGTATTATCTATAACGACATTAAAATTATTAATTAATGCTCTTTCACATACTTTAATACATTTATTTACTGTTACTAAAGTATCTCTATTAATAATAACATAATATTTATAATCGAGATATCCTCTTTCAACAATACGCTGTGATATATATGATTTACCAGATGCAGGATATCCGCACATAATAATCATTTCTTTATTTTTTGGTTCAAAATTGAAGTTATAATATGTAATATTTAACTTTGGATACTTTATATTACCTAAAATATTTTCTTGATCTAAAAATATATGTTCTGGTGTAACTATTTTAATATTATTATTTAATGCAAATTTATAATCAGTATCTGAAAAATCACCAGGTCGTCCTACTGCATCACCACAATAGTATTTTAAATATTTATTATATTTATTATATATTAAATCATATAATCCAGTACATGGTTTTCTATAATTATCATTATCAGATGATGCATATATATCAACAAAAATATTATTTTTAGTAAATGTATCTAAGAGAGATTGTATTTTAGTAGTAAATAATATATAATAATTCTTATCTTTTAATTTCTTTTGATTTGTAATAATAATGATATGTGATGTTTTATTTATTTCTTTTAATTTATCAATAGTATTTTTATACATAAGCTCACAATGTGATGATTTTAAATTAAATTTTATTATTGTATTATCTAAATCAAAACCTATTATACTATTATTAATAGATTTATTAATCAATTTATTATAATTGTTAATAACAAGATATGATGATGTTTCTTCTATAATGTTCATGATATAATTAGAGTATTAATAATTAATTAAGTATTAATAATTATTAATAGTGAGTTATAATTTCATATTTTTTTTATAATATAATTTTTATATGTCTTATTCAGTTTTAGATAATAATATGATAAATATGAAATCAAACAAAGATAATAAAAATCTATCAAAGAGAGAAACAAATACGCGTATTTTTGATAGAGAAATGACAAGTTCATTTGTTCAAAAAATTAATCCTCTCAATCGATTAGATATAGAAAGAGATGAATTTTTAAGAAATTCTAATAATAATTCTGATAGTGATGATGATAATTATATTAAAAATTCACATCATAACAGTAATCAAGTTAATTTTGATAAAAGAATGCCTATGCAACCAGATTTTAATATAAATGCTCCAGTATTTGAAATGTCATCACATAGCAATAATGCAAGATCATCATTAAAGAATGTATCATCCTTTTCAAATAATGATTATGCTGATATTAACGCAGATACAAGATTAACAGAGAATTTACAAACAAATACAACTTGTGTAACCGGTATTAATAACTATGGATTATTTTTATTTGATAACATGATATCTATAATGAATGGACCATTTATTATATCTCCATATTTAATTTATACTATATTTGCAAGTTTATATTTAGCTAGTGATGGAAATACAGAAGTTGAATTAAAAAATTATTTTAATTTTCCTAGAACAGATATAATTTCAGAAGGATTGAAAGAAATTCTGTATGACAATAATAGATTTGGCAATTGTATAGTTTTTTCAGATGAAATAGAATATGATCAATCTTTTTGTAATAATATAAATAAATTCACAAAGATAAGAAAGGTAAATATAAATAATGCAAATCAAGAAGCAAATACTATTAATGAAATAATTAAAAGAATGTCAGGAATAGAAAAACGTTCAATAACCGGAGAAAATATTAAAAACACATCAGTATTATTATTAAATTATGGATGTATTAATCCAATATGGACATCACATTTTACAAAGACAATGAAAGATAATAATGTAGAGTTTATGATAGCATATAATCAAACATTTGGATATTTTGAACAACCTAATTTACAAGTACTAGAATTGACATCTACAGATAATTTATGTTTTGGTATAATTTATGGTGATATTGATATTAATGATAAAACATATAAATTAATTACATCTAGTTTGAAACCAACTATATTAGAAGAAGTAAAAATACCAAAATTTAAAATACAAACAAAATTAAGATATACAAATTTATTAAAAGAAACAGATCTTAAAACAGTATTTTTAGATTTAAAGACACCTTATTTATTTGGCTCTGAATGTGAAATATCTGATTGTTTACATAATATAGAATTTACTTTATCTGAAAATTCTGTCAAACAAGAAAAAAAACTTAATGGTTTTAAAACAACAAAGAAATTTATAGTAAATTCATCTTTTAGATTTTATTTAAGATCTGCAAATAATAATATGTTATTAATACTTGGAAGCTTTTGATATAAATAAAAATATTTAAATGCAAAATATTTAAGTTATAATATTCTATTATATAATATATATGCTTAGTTATTTAACAACAATCATGGATAAATATACACAATCATCGCCAAAATATAAAGATATTTTGAAAGCAAGAAATCTAAAAGTTGAAATCACATACCGAAATATTGATAGATTACTTCAAGAGTATGGTTCGAGTAACTCTAAATAGTTTTTAAAATATCAAAACTAATTTTATAATATTTATTATGTATATTTATTGTACAACATATATCTTTTAATTTATCTTTTTTTATATATAAACTATTTAATACGAAATGATATCTTTTATCAGGATCTAGAATATCAGCATTAATAATAAAATATAAATTATCTAATGGAGAATCTTTTAATAATATAGAACAATATCTATATTTTTTACTATAATCATAATCTTCTTTTTCTATTTCATGAATGTTTAATATATAATTTATTATGTTAAATTTTTTACAAAATATATCAGTAAGTGATGATAAATTAGTATGTGTTAAATCTAATTTAAATTCATTTAATTTTTCTTCTATATCATAATTAATATCATCATTATCATCATCTGTTAAATTAACAAATTGTTGTAAATATTGCATTTTATAATGATTAAATAACATTTCAAGATAAATAGTAATTAATATTTCAAATAATGATTCAATAGAATTATCATCACTAAATGCAACTATAGCAGAAGATGGAATATGTTCATCCATAATCATTTTCCATGCTAATTCTTCAGGTGTAAATGTATCCATTATCAGTTATAATTTATTATTTTTTAATACTTAAATAATTATCAATAAAAATAATTATCAATAAAGTAATTATCAATAAAGTAATTATCAATAAAATAATTTACAAATGTGAAAATAATAAAAAATAAATAGTATAAATATAATTTATATGAATAATACAAATATAGATCTTGAACCAAGATTAGTTGAATATTTAAAAAGAAAGAAATTCTATGAAGAGAACGATATTAATGGAGTATCTCTTGAAAAACAATATATGATTACAAAAATAGATTTAAAAAAAATTAATGATTATCAAAAAAAACAAAATACAAATACAAATGAAGATGAAATAGTATTTGATGGTGAACGTCAATATGTACAAAGACGAGTCAAAAATTACGATGAAAATTCAGATTTAATAGATTGTTCACAAGCAAGATTTCCTAAAACTAATTTATATGATCCGCGTCTAGATAGAATTAATGAGAAAGTGCGTAGAGAAAAAGAAGCAGTTAATTATAAATCAAATACATCACAATTAAAAAAAACATATGATATGTATAATAGAAATTTTTCATCTACAACTAGTAGAGATTTTGATAATGAATTTAGTTTAGATAATATACGCGATGATATGAATGCAGAATTAAAGGATGAATTTGAATCTAATTCATATCAAAATACTCACGAATTAGTTAATCCACCAAATAAACATCAATATCATACAAAACCATCTATACAATACAATCAAATCCAACATTTTCAAAGAACAAATAATAACAATAACTCTAATAATAATACAATTGGATCTGGATATTCATATAGAAAACCAGAATTACCACAGTTTAACAGATCTAATACTTTCGATATTGATAATAAAGTAACAATACCTACAAATAATTGTAGAAAGAATGATTTAAATATGTTATATGATGGTGTTGGAAATGGACCAATGAAAAATATAGATTATGAAAATTATATAAAATATGGTTATCCAACAAGTAAAGCACGTTCTCTAGGTTTTGAGAATCCTGCTGAACATTACTTCCAATTTATCGATGAAGATATACAAGATCCTAGACACGTTGTATCAGATAGACCACAATTAACTAGATTAGATAATAAAACGATTGCAAGACCTAAAGCAAGAGATATATATTAAATAAATATATATTAAATAAATAAATATATAACTATTGCAAGATCAAAAAACAAGAGATATATATTAAATAAAAATTTAGTATAAAAATAAAAATATTATATAATATTATATATCATGAATAAACAAGGTAGTTCAAATAGATTATTATATGAAGATTGTGCATTTGCTCAAAGAGTATCTGATTCAACTTCACCATTCCAATATAGAACATATATGGGTGCATATGAAAATTGTGATAAATGCAAATATGATAAATTTTGGAGACCATTCGATGTTGAAATAGTTGATGTCGAAAGTGAACTCAAAAATATAACAAGACCCTTATCAAAATGCGCAAGTCTTAAATACTCACCTACATGCAAAAAATCAGCTATGTGTACAAGCACATACGAACCCTCTCGCCCAATTGTTATTGATCCTAATGTTTGTCCCGTTGTATTCAACAATATTCCTAGACAAACATCTAATGGTGTACGTCAACCATTAGAGATGGATTGTGGTAAACAATAATTTATAAATAAAAAATAGAGTAAAATTGAATAATATAATATAGAATAATATTATATTATTATGGACTATCATAAAAAATATATAAAGTATAAAAATAAATATATGTTATTAAAAGAACAATTAGGTGCTGGTTGTGATGATCTAAATTGTGACGATATAAAAGAAAACACAGAAACATATAATAAGTATTGTACAGGTAAGAAACAAACAGAGAGTAAAAAAATAAAAGATAAATTATCAAAAAGATTAAAAGAATTAGTTAATTCTAAACCTGTACAAGAAGCACAACAAAATATAAACTCAAAAATATCATCATTGAAAAAAAATATATCTCTTAAAAAATAGTTGTAAAATAATAAAAAATTGATTTATAAAAAGTTTAATACATATTATATAATAAATTAAATATTATATAATGTCAATGAATAAAACATTTAATGTGCCAAAAAGTACAAATAGTCGTATTTTATCAGAAATTAAAAGTTTAATTAATCACGATATACCTGAAATAATTAAAGATGTAGAAATAAATGATGATAATTATGGCGAACATATAGTATATCTTAAAGGACCAAAAGATACTCCTTATGAAGGTGGTGTTTTTAAGTTATCTATTACAATGCCTCATGATTATCCACATCGTCCACCAATATTAAAATTTTATACACCAGTGTATCATCCAAATATATCATCATGTGGATCTATTTGTATTGATATTTTAAAAGATCAGTGGAGTACTGCTCTTAGATTAAGTTCTGTATTACTTAGTCTTTGTATTTTACTTGCAAATCCAAATCCAAATGATCCTTTAGTTCCAGATATTGCTTATGAATACACAAAGAAAAGAGAACAATATAATATAAAAGCATCAGAATATGTTAAAAAATATGCAAATTAAATAACTTTTTCTATATAAACATCAAAAATACTTTATTTTAATTAATGAAACCGTAAATAAAATATATTTTTTATATAATATAAAATATAATCTCATATTAATATTATAATATGAATATCGGACATTCTAGTAGATTACCTTATGATAATTGTTTTTATAACGATCATTTAAATGAAGAAGTTAGTCCAGGTGATTATAGATTACAACAATACTCAACATATAATTGTGATAATTGTTTTGTTCCTTTTGGCGTAATGAGTGGTTTTAATGGAGCTGGAGTAAGTACTTCTGAAAATTTTGGTCCCGCTATGGCTCAACGCTTAGTAGATGTTGATTCAAATCTTTCAAATAGACATCTCGGTCAATCAAGATGTAGATCTGGTAGAGTAAATACAACTGATGTATCACAATTAAAAAATAAAGATTTACCAGTTTGCAAAACAACTTTATCACCTGAATATACTCATTATACATCAACACCAAAAAATTTTAGAGATGTACAAATAAATAGATTTTATAATCTTAAGAAAAATCCTCAAGAACCAATTTTCTGGGATTTTGCTATTAATACAACACTTGAAGCAAAAGATAATTATAAACCAGTTGGTCCTCGTGTTTTACAACAATCTACAGTATTACCTGTAGAAGATTGTACCAAATCACCATATTCTTTATCATGTCTTGCTGTGCCAGAACGTAATTTATAAAATTTTATTCCAAATTATATATTGTTCAATATATAATAATTATAATGTATGATATAATGTAATTCTTTAATTTAATTAGATATTTCTCTTATTTTTTTTTATAATATAATTGTATATATTATGAATTTTTTAGAAGGAGTACAAATTCTTGGTGAAATTTTTACAGGAAAAAGTAATAATATAAATAACCAACCTAAAAAAGAACTATCATCAAATACATCTATTTATAATTCTAATAGATTAAATAAAGGATTAAAAAGAATGAATGATATGGGTAAAAAAAGAAAAGAATTATCACGCAATCCTGTAAAAACAGGTATTATAAATAAAGTATTACGGCATCCTGGTAGTAATAGACGATCAATTTTAAAAAATAATGATGAAATTGAACATTTTGGAAATGTTGTTTCTGATTCTGAATTTAGCGATGATTCAAGTATAGCTAGTGCTCAATCAACTATATCTGTCTCAAATGATCCAAATTTATTAATTAATCAATCTCAAAAATTATTAGATAATCGTTATCATGAAAGACAATTTCAAAACAAAAATGTTAATGATTCGTTTTTAAACCAATATGAACCAATGAAATATGATATGAAAACAGCACCATCATCTGCAAATGCTGTTCAACGATCTGATTCAGGTGTTGATAGATTACAAACAGAACGTAGTTTAGCAATGCAGGGTGGTTATTCTAATTTTGGCGATGATTTAACACTTGGTGTTGTTCCTGAAAATCAATTAATACATAATAATATGATACCACAGTTTAAATCAAAAACATATGGTTCAAATGTATTAAATGCTGAAAGTAGAAACGCTATATCACAACGTAAAATGGAAACATTTACTGGTAATTTAGCTGATACAAAAATACATAAAACAGAACAAAAACCATTATTTTCACCATTATTAGGTATTACTAATATATATGGTACACCATCTATTACAAATATGGTAGAAGATAGATATATGCCTGGACGTGAACGTAAAAATGAATTACCATTTAGACAAGAAAGAATCACTACTGGTCTTAATTTAGGTTATAATGAAGTAAATAAAAATGGTGATAATTTTAGAGCATTACCAAAAACAATAGATGAAATGAGAACTCTTGATAGACAACAAAAAACATATACATTAACAACGGTTGATGGTATGAAAGGAACTCGTGGTCCAGTTATAGGAGATGTTAAAAAATATAGACCAGAAAGAACTAAATATTGGGGCGATGATCGTTTAGTACCATCACTTGGTTATATTCGTGCACCAGCTATATATGGAGAGGTTAATGCTGCCAATCTTGGAACAATAAATAGAGGTACAACTGATAGAACTATGTTAGGTCCAGCACAAACTGAAGTACAACAAGCAACACCAGATTCAGTACGTGAAAAATATAAAGTAGATTTAAAACAAAATTTTAAACAAGCTGAACCTCGTAATATTATGTTGGTAGAAGGATTACAAGCACGTGAAGATTCTAAAAAATATATACCAGATCCAACACAACGTAGTCAAACACTTGATTATACTGGTCCATTAGGTACATCACAAGTTAGTAAAGGAGTTGCATTTGATATGATTACTAATATATTTGATATGACTAAACGTGCATTAACAGAAGTTGCTGATAGATATGGAGCTGCTACTACAGGAGATTATAAAAAAATGTTAGCAGAAGACTTCACTGATGTAATGGATCCAACACGTAGAAATATTATAGATAAATATGATCGTTATGGTAATGGTATAACTGGTGATTATATTAAACCAAAATATTATGATCCTACTGATGTAACAAAAACAACAATGAGAAATATTCATGATAAAACAGATAGAGCCGGATTTTTAGGTGGTGATAGAGGTGGTAATTATACTGTAGATTTTAAAACAATGACTCCTGATCCAACAATGAGAGATATTCATGATAAAACAGATAGAGCCGGATTTTTAGGTGGTGATAGAGGTGGTAATTATACTGTAGATTTCAAAACAATGACTCCAGATCCAACAATGAGAGATATTCATGATAAAACAGATAGAGCCGGATTTTTAGGTGGTGATAGAGGTGGTAATTATACTGTAGATTTCAAAACAATGACTCCAGATCCAACAATGAGAGATAT
>Ga0164297_10000676_pt1 | contig 40751 bp, 44 predicted proteins | sample GEODES058metaG_FD_113539 | JGI IMG/M metagenome (GOLD analysis project Ga0164297, IMG submission 113539) | Dystrophic lake water microbial communities from Trout Bog Lake, Wisconsin, USA - GEODES058 metaG | ecosystem: Environmental > Aquatic > Freshwater > Lake | place: USA: Trout Bog Lake... | reverse complement strand
TCGCGACTTACAGAGTGCAATCAAACTTCAAGATGAGCTTGAAGAAGTATTGACCGAAGATCGCATCTTCCGTATCGACCACTATCTCGGTAAAGAGTCGGTTGAAGATATTCTGGTTTTCCGCTTTGCAAACTCAATCTGGGAACCACTCTGGAACCACCGCTACATCAACAGCGTTCAAATCACGATGTCAGAAGACTTTGGTGTCGAAGGTCGTGGCGCGTTCTACGATGGCGTTGGTGCAATTCGCGACGTCATGCAGAACCACTTGTTGCAAGTGCTCGCGCTCATTGCCATGGAGCCACCAGCTGATCTTTCATCACAGAATATGGAAGACGAGAAGCTCAAGGTCTTTAGAGCTATCTCACCACTCCACCCAGAGAGCGTCGTCCGCGGACAATATGTGGGTTACCTCGATGAAGCCGGTGTAGCACCAGGTTCAACAACCGAGACTTATGCCGCAGCGGTTGTACACGTTGACAACTGGCGTTGGTCAGGTGTGCCGTTCTACTTGCGCACCGGTAAAGCTTTGGCTGAAACTGCGCTGGAAGTAATTATTGAATTTAAGCAGCCACCACGGATGCTCTTTGCGGAGACTCAAGTGGGCTCACCAAACTTGCTGCGCTTCCGTTTAGGCAAGCGCGATGGTGTGGATATTGAGCTACAGGCAAAGTCACCAGGTGATTCACTCAAGACCGAGCCAGTAAAGCTCACAGTGGAATTCTCAGCAGCACTCGGTGAACGTCAAGAAGCCTATGAGCGCTTGCTGCGCGCGGCGATTGCTGGCGATCACATGCGCTTTACTCGTATTGATTCTGTGCTCGAGACCTGGCGTATTGTTGAAAAGGTAATCAACAACGAGCCACATCTCTTCCCTTACTTCAAGGGTTCATGGGGTCCAGAGCGCGCTGAAGAACTCACACCGAACGGTTGGCTCGAGCTCTAATTACTGAGTAATTTTTACTGGTAAGTCAGCGTAAATGCTGCGTAAGCAATAGCGTCAATTGCAAATACTTGATTGGCGCCAGCTTCGATTGCGCGCGTGATCTCGTCATGAAACGGCATGCTGGCACGCGCAATTAATTGCGGCGAACCCAGAAGAACTCTGGCACCACTCTGAGTGATTTTCGCCGAACGGGCACCTTCACCTGTCTTGGAAAACTGTGTCAATTCATACTTTTGGATATCGCGCTCTTGCAAAAATTCTGCAAGCGCCAACTCGCCCTCACTTGGGTTTTCACCAACAAGAGCTGCAAGGTATGAGTCAATCTCTTCTCTGCTTCGATCAGTTTTTGGTGATTGCGCCAGTGGTGAAGTGACCACTACAAAATTATTAACGCTCCACGCTGGGTTCGGGAGAACCGCTACTTCCGCTTTCTTTCTAAACCAGGGAAATCTCATGCATTAAGCGCTTTCAAGAAATCGGTATGGAGTAAGCCATTGGATGAAACACCGTTCCCGCCATGAGAGCCGGCAATGCCATCAAGGTTTGTAAATTGCCCACCAGCTTCGCGAACAATAATGTCCAAAGCCGCCATATCCCAGAGTGCTAAGACGGGTTCAACTGCAATGTCGACTGCGCCTTCTGCCACCAACATGTGCGACCAGAAATCTCCAAGTCCGCGAGTGCGCCAAATCTTCTCTTGTAGCGCGAGCATTGCGGCTTTGCGATCGCCCCAACCAACAAGGTCAGAGTAGGAGAGTGAAGCATCTCTAAGATTTTTTACAGCCGAGACTCTAATCTGGCGAGGTACACCGCCGTTCTCACTGACATAGGCACCAAAGCCTTGGGCAGCATGCCATCTGCGATAGAGCGCTGGTGCACTGACGACGCCGACAACGACTTCATTATCTGGATTGCAGAGCCCGATCAAAGTCGCCCAAGTCGGAATTCCGCGCAAGAAATTCTTGGTGCCATCGATTGGGTCGATCACCCAGTAATACTCACCGTGTGTGAGATCTGGAGTTCCAAATTCTTCGCCCACGATCAAATCTTCAGGACGCCTGCTAGCAAGGATTTCACGGATCGCTCGCTCGGTAGCTTTATCGGCATCCGTTACTGGTGTGAGATCTGGCTTTGTTTCAATCACAAGGTCTACTGCTTGATAGCGACTGCGCGTGATTGCGTCGGCTCGCTCGGCTAACTCGAGTGCGAGAAGTAGATCGGCCTGTAAATCTCGAGGTGTACTCATGCCTCTAGTTTACCTTCACGGAGTAAGCCGCGAAGATTGCTGAGTCGCGCCAGGGCTGCAGGGTCTGTGATCATCGAATTGAGCGCACAATCAACTTCGTCGTGGCTGCAATTTCGTGGACAGTGTTCAATTGCTTCTTTGAATTCTGCAAAAGCACCAATCACACGAGAGCGTTCAACGTGCGCCAGCCCGAAGGAGCGCACACCAGGGGTATCGATGATCCAGCCATTTTTCTCATTGAGTTCAAGTGCAATTGCGCTAGAGGAGGTATGGCGACCACGACCGGTTACATCGTTGACATCACCGGTAGCTCGGTTCGCGCTTTCAACGAGCGCATTCACGAGCGTTGATTTACCGACGCCAGAGTGCCCGAGTAACACGGTTCGCTTTCCAGCAAGTTTGCTTCGCAATTCTGTCAGGTCGATTCCTCTGGCAACTGCAATATGGTCAATTCCTAAATCTTTATAAGGCGCCAAAAATTCCGTTGGATCTGCCAGGTCACACTTTGTCATCACGATCAGTGGTTTGATTCCTTGATCAAAGGCAACAACGAGCGCTCGATCTACAAAACCGTGACGCGGCTCTGGGTTTGCAACAGCAAGCACGATCGCAATCTGATCAACGTTAGAGACAATCATTCTTTCAAAGCCAGCGTCATCTTCTACGGTACGAGTCAAGACGTTTCTTCGCGGCTCAACTACAACGATTCGAGCCAGAGTTCCTTCCGCACCAGAGAGATCGCCAACGACGCGAACCAGATCTCCGACCACAACAGATTTCTTACCAAGCTCACGCGCCTTCATTGCATTAATAAGCTGTTCGGAATTTTCTAGTAAACAGGTGCAGCGACCGCGATCAACCGCGATGACGCGCGCTAAATCAGCAGTGGTGTAATCGGGGCGATCTTTTGTGCGGGGGCGCGATGATCGCTTGGGGCGAATGCGGACATCGTCCTCATCGTATTCGCGAGGAGTCACTTGCCGCCAGCAAGGAGCTCGGCCCAGGCGCCTGGAAAATCTGGGAGGGTCTTTTGAGTAGTGGCAATATTTTCAACCATCATGCCTTCGATCCGTAACCCGAGCATGGCTCCGGCAGTTGCGAGTCGATGATCTTCATAGCTGTGAAAAGTGCCGGCGCGCAATGGCTTTGGGTTGATGCGAAGCGCGGTTGGTTCTTCGATGACATCTCCGCCTAACGCGTTAATTTCGGTAGCAAGGGCAGCTAGTCGATCGGTTTCGTGTAACCGCAAATGACCGATGCCTCGCAAATACGATGGTGAATCGGCAAGCGCGCAGAGCGCTGCGATCGATGGCGTAAGTTCTCCGACGTCGTGCAGATCCATATCGATGCCATGAATAGTGCCATCGCCAGTAATTACTAAGTCGTTTTCGACAAACTCAACTCGTGCACCCATCTGAGTAAATATTTCGCGCAAGTAGTCACCTGGTTGGGTGGTGGTTTTAGGCCAATCGTGAATAACTACACGACCACCGCAGATCATGGCAGCAGCCATAAATGGCGCAGCATTTGAAAGGTCTGGTTCAATTACACTCTCTTGACCATGCATGAGCGTGGGTGAAACTTTCCAAGAATTTTCCTTGACTTCAACGTTGACACCTTTTTCGCGAAGCATCGCAACAGTCATTTCGATATGCGGCATTGACGGCAATGAAGTACCGGTATGTACAACGGTGATTCCTTCTTGCGTGGCAGGTGCAACTAAGAGCAGCGCTGAAATAAATTGTGATGAAGAACTTGCATCGACTACGACAACTCCGCCTTTGAGTTGACCATGTGCGTTCATAGTCATCGGCAAGCTGTAGCGAGAGCCGTGTTCGATGAGCACGCCAAGTGATTCCAGCGCGGCTATTACCGGGCCGAGCGGGCGTTCGTGTGAACGAGCATCGCCATCGAAATGAATCAAGCCGTTGGCCATCGCCGCAACAGGTGGCAAAAAGCGCATGACGGTGCCAGCATTTCCAACTTCGATCGAAGCTGGGCCGTAGAGAGCGCCGGGCGTGAGTTTAAGGTCGCCATTGCTTAGCTCTTCGATCTCTACTCCGAGTGCTCGAAGCCCGCCAATCATGAGAGCAGAGTCGCGCGAATGAAGTGGGCGGCGAAGCAGTGAAGGAGAGTCGCAGAGCGCAGCCAAAATCAGGGCCCGATTTGTTACAGATTTAGAACCGGGGATTGTGATGGCAGCATCGACTGGTGTCGCGCCTTGAAATGGGGCAGGCCAGAGCGCACTCGCTGAGTCAGTGTGCTGCCCGGTCGCTGTCATATGGCCAATACTACTGGCGCGACGCGGGCTGCTCTGTCGGGAATAACTGGACTGGCCATGTGGTTATCTGAGTATGGCGGTAGCCTTGTGTCCAATGGACGAGCAGATAAGCGGTGAGTTAGCGGTTGTCGATCCGACAACCGAAACTTTGGCGCAGAAAAAAGCACGCTTTGAGCGTGATGCCTTTGAATTTACCAATCAGCTCTACGCAGCCGCGCTTCGTTACACAAAAAATCCGCACGATGCCCAAGATCTTGTTCAAGATACCTACGCCAAGGCTTTTACCTCGTTCCATCAATTCACCCCTGGAACAAATCTCAAGGCCTGGCTCTATCGAATTCTCACCACAACTTTTATCAATACTTATCGCAAGGATCAACGCCGTCCGCAAATTGCAGCGGGCGAGCTCGAAGATTGGCAGATCCATGATGCCGCTAGCCACACCAGCGATCAGGGTCGCTCTGCTGAGGATGAAGTTCTAGACAACCTCACCGATGGCGATGTAAAAGAGGCGTTGGCAGCGCTGCCTGAAGAATTTCGCATGGCGGTCTACCTCGCCGATGTTGAGGGTTTTTCCTATAAAGAGATCGCCGAGATCGTCGGCGTTCCTGCCGGAACCGTGATGTCGCGGTTGCACCGTGGACGTAAATTGCTCCGTGAATCACTCGCTGAGTACGCGAAAGAGCGCGGTTTTAATAAGTCGGGTTCAGCAACTACTGGCTCAGCAGGAGGGGATCATGAGTAACCTCGAAATCGCCTGCAATGATGTCCAGCAGACCATCTTCCTTTTCATCGATCACGAACTTCCTTCCGAGGAGCACTACCCAATTTTTGAAATTCACTTCCAGCAATGCCCACCATGCCACGAGCTGCTCGAACACGAGCGCGCGGCTTTGATCATGATGCAGAACCTGCTTCGTGGCACCTGCAATGAGAGCGCGCCACAAGAACTCCATGATCGAATTCGGGCGACGATCGATGGCTTAGGGAACACAACGGCCGTGGAATTCTTCTCCCAGACCACCTATACCGAGATCACTTTCGATGGCACCACCTCAATCTCTGTCACCCAAGAATTTACGCAAGAGATTCGCCACGAATTTCCAAACGAGTAAATTCACAGATTTATTCACCGCTGCCGATAAGTTATTGGGCGTGGATACGGCTGCAGCATCAACTCCCGGCGAATCAATGCTCGGGGCGATTGGCATGGCGTCATTGACTGTCCGCCCACTCGACACCGGAATAGTGCAAGGTTTTAGCGACCTGCCAGTGCTCTCATCCTGCGCAACGATCTCAGTAATTGAAAGCGCATGCACAGCAGCGATTGCAGAATTTCTAGAAAATACTCAGACTTCATTTACAGTCGGAGTAGCGGTGCAGGTTCGCGGGACCGTGAGCGTGGGGAGTGAAGTTAGAGGGCTCGTTCGCGCAGTGGAATTAGAGAATAATGTTCTTCTCTTTGATTGTGAAGTTCATCAGGACCAACGAGTAATCGCCGTTGCGCAATTGCAACGGCGATTAGTAGATCGTGTTTCTTTTATGGCTCGTAGCGCTGCAGAGAATCTGCGCCCTACGGATGTTGCTAGTTAACTAATTATTACTTAAGCCTTCTTTGTTGCCCAGAAAATTTCTGCGATCTCATCGATCTTTGCAAGCAACTTGTCGGCAACAGCCACATCATTTGTTCCTTTTGTTCCGCCAGCACCAGCAAGCTTGGTAGCTTCGTTGAACAAGGTATTGAGTTGTGGGTATGCCTCAAAGTGTGGGGCCTTGAAATAGTCAGTCCAGAGAACCCAGAGGTGATGCTTCACCATCTCTGAACGCTCTTCCTTCACGGCTACTGCACGTGACTTGAAATCAACGTCGCTGCTTGCCGCGTACTTCTCCATGGCAGCCTTTACCGAAAGCGCTTCAATCTTTGCTTGTGCTGGATCATAAACACCGCAAGGAAGATCGCAGTGGGCGTATCCAACGAGAGTTGGCTTGAACATAGGTACTCCTTCATTTCTTGAGTAATAAACCTTTGGCCTTAGTGGCAGACTACTACCCTGATGAGCACACTTCCATTTGAGCTTAAAACATCGCTAAAAACCATTGAGGTCAGCGGTTCCTCCATGTCGCCGAAATACGAACACGGCGATTGGCTGCTCTTTCGTTCGATCCGGTTCGGCAGTGCGGGCAAAGCACCCAAGCTACATAAATTGATCGCTCTGGTGGGTCGGGTAGTAGTCATTGAACGTGATGAGATGCCCGGCATTTACTTGATTAAGCGGGCGATACGAGTTGAAGATTCTGGGCTCTGGGTTGAAGGCGATAATAAAAACGCCAGTACCGATTCACGGCAGTGGGGAGTGGTTCGCCCGCACGAAATTCGCGGAGTCGTGTTGCTGCGCTACAAGACCTCAGCTAATTAATTAAGAGAGAACTGAATTAATTAGCGCGTAAAAGCTTCGGTGATCAGCGCATGCTGCTCTTCTTCATGCAAGTGATGCGAGCCGGTTGCTGGGCTAGCAGTTGCACGACGAGAGACACGGCGCAAAGTACGACCATCGAGCGCTTCAAAGGTGTTGAGCGCAACGAACGGATATGGACCTTGGTTCGCTGGCTCATCTTGAACCCAGAGCAAATTCGCGTTTGGATGCTTATTGGCAACTTCCATGAAGGCTTCGAGTGGGAATGGATAGAGCTGCTCGATGCGAACAATCGCTGTTGAGTGTTCACCAAGCTTTGCTCGTTCTGCAACGAGATCCCAATAGACCTTGCCTGAGCAGAAAATAACTCGGCTGGCATTTGTGACTGTTGTGTCATCGATCAGCGGCCTAAAGGTGCCGGTGGTGAAATCACTGAGCGCAGAAGCTGCTGCCTTAAGGCGAAGCATCGACTTTGGCTCAAAGACGACTAATGGGCGACGAGCACTATTTTTCATGTGCCAACGCAACAAGTGGAAGTAAGAGGCTGGGGTAGAAGGTTGCGCCACTGTCATGTTCTGTTCGGCGCAGAGAGCTAAGTAGCGCTCGATGCGAGCAGATGAGTGGTCAGGTCCTTGACCTTCATAACCGTGTGGAAGCAAGAGGACGACTGATGAACGCTCGCCCCACTTTTGCAAAGCAGAGGATACGAACTCATCGATGATGGATTGTGCACCATTTGCGAAATCTCCAAATTGCGCTTCCCATAGTACTAATGCGTTTTCGCGCTCTACGGAGTAACCGTATTCAAAGCCCATCGCTGCATATTCAGAGAGCAAAGAATCAAAGACGAAGAATTGGTTGTCATCTTTTAAGAGTGAGCGAAGTGGGAACCAGTCATCGCCAGTGTTTTGATCAACGATCACAGCGTGACGGTTAGAGAAAGTTCCGCGACGAACATCTTGTCCAGCAAGACGGATTGGGTGACCTTCCAGCAGGAGCGAACCAAAGGCAAGCATTTCACCTGCAGCCCAATCAATCGTTCCTTCATCGAGCATCTCAACACGCTTTGCAAGTTGTGGTGCCAAACGTGGATGAACAGTGAAGTTCTCTGGAGTTGAAACCTGAGTAGCTGCAATTGTGCGCAAGGTGGCTTCATCGACAGAAGTGTTGACTGTGAGTGGGTCTGGCGCGGTTGGCACATCGAAGTTGGAATTATGTTCTGGTTCTACGTTGTGAACCGATGCATAGACCGCGTCGAGTTGTGCTTGATAATCTCGTAGCACTTCTTCGGCTTCTTCAACGGTGATATCTCCGCGACCAATCAGGGCTTCGGTATACAACTTACGAGTGCTGCGCTTGGCATCAACCAACTTATACATAAGTGGCTGAGTGAAGCTTGGCTCATCACCCTCATTGTGACCGCGACGGCGGTAACAGACCATATCGATTACGACATCTTTGTTAAATTTCTGACGGTATTCAAAGGCTAGTCGACCAACGCGTACGACTGACTCTGGGTCATCACCGTTCACATGGAAGACCGGGGCTTGAATCATGCGCGCAATATCTGTGGCATAGGTAGATGAGCGAGCAGCGTGCGGAGAAGTGGTGAATCCAACCTGGTTGTTAACCACAATATGAATAGTTCCGCCGGTGCGATAGCCCTTGAGAAGTGAAAGGTTCAGAGTTTCAGAGACGATGCCTTGACCAGCAAACGCTGCATCACCGTGAATCAAGATCGGCATCACTGAGTATGCCTTCTCGATATTGAGTTGATCTTGCTTGGCGCGGACAATACCTTCAAGGACTGGGTTCACTGCTTCTAAGTGCGATGGGTTAGCAGCGAGGTAAATCTTGGTGGAGTTTCCGGCATCATTTGTGAAAGTGCCTTTATTGCCCAAGTGATACTTCACATCGCCTGAACCATGAACAGCGTTGTCGGCGTAGTTTCCTTCAAACTCTTGAAAGATTTGGCCATAAGACTTGCCAGCAATATTTGCCAAGACATTGAGTCGACCGCGGTGTGGCATACCGATACAGACTTCTTCGAGTCCTTCATCGGCTGAGCTAGACAAAATTGCGTCGAGAAGTGGAATCAATGATTCGCCACCTTCGAGTGAGAAGCGCTTTTGGCCAACGTACTTAGTCTGCAAGAAGGATTCGAATGCTTCGGCTGAATTGAGTTTGCGCAAAATGCGTAGTTGCTCTTCACGTGGAGTGCGCGGAGCACCGACTTCCACATGCTCTTGCATCCAGACGCGCTCTTCTGGGTTCTCGGTATACATGTATTCAACACCGATTGTGCGGCAGTACGAGTCACGCAATATTCCAAGAATCTTGCGCAGCTTCATAAATGGCTTTCCACCAAAGCCACCGGTAGCAAACTCACGATCAAGATCCCAAAGCGAGAGGCCATGAGTTACAACATCGAGATCAGGATGGCTGCGTTGCTTGTACTTCAGCGGATCGGTGTCGGCCATCAAGTGACCAAATGTGCGATAAGACTCGATCAACTTTTGAACGCGAGCGGTCTTGCTGATCTGATCATCTTTAGAGAACTGGAAGTCAACAGCCCAGCGGATTGGCTCGTAAGGAATACGAAGCGCTGCAAAGATCTCATCGTAGAAACCTTCTGCGCCAAGCAAAATTTCGTGAATGCGACGCAAGAAATCACCTGATTGTGCGCCTTGAATAACACGGTGATCGTAGGTGCTGGTCAAGGTAATGGTCTTAGAGATCGCAAGGTTTGTCAGCGTCTCTTCACTTGCGCCTTGGAATTCTGCTGGATAGTCCATCGCGCCAACACCAAGAATAAGACCCTGGCCTTGAACCAGACGTGGCACAGAATGAACTGTTCCAAGTGTTCCTGGGTTAGTAAGTGAGACAGTGGTGCCTGCGTAATCTTCTACGGTCAGAGTTCCACCACGTGCTTTGCGAACTGTCTCTTCGTAGGAAGCCCAGAATTGTGCAAAGTCGAGAGCTTCACAGCCCTTAATAGATGGAACAAGAAGCTGGCGTGTTCCATCAGGCTTTGCCAAATCGATTGCGATACCCAAGTTGATATGTTCTGGGCGACCAATTGCTGGCTTGCCATCGATCTCACCATAGAAGGTATTCATCTCTGGCATTGCGCGAAGCGCTTTGATCATCGCGTAACCGATGATGTGAGTAAATGAAACTTTTCCACCGCGACCACGCGCGAGGTGATTGTTGATCACTGTGCGGTTATCGATCATCAACTTTGCTGGAATAGCGCGCACACTTGTCGCAGTTGGAACAGCAAGTGATGCTTCCATGCTTTGAACAACACGAGCACCTACACCGCGAATTGGTTCGAGTGATGATGCGCCAGGTGTTGCCAAAGTTGGAATTGGTTTAACGACTGGGTCAGCAGGAGTTTGTGCTGCGCTTGTTACTGGAGGAGTAACGACATTCTTTGGAGCAGCGGGAGCAGCGGGAGCAGCGGGAGCAGCGGGAGCAGCGGGAGCGGCAGGCGCAGCGGGTGCAACAGGGGTCGCAGCAACTGGCGCAGAAACTTGAATCGGAGTTGGAACTACTGGCGGAGTTGTTGATTGCGAAGATTTTGGAATTGGTGGAGTTCCGGCCGTTGGTTTGTTACTTGCAGGTGTCGCGGTTGCAGCAGCTGGTGTGTAATCGGCAAAGAAATCCCACCATGCTTTATCGACTGATGATGGATCTTGTTGGTAGCGCTCATACATCTCATCGACGAGCCACTCGTTGGGCCCGAATGATCCACCGAAATGGTTGGCTGGCGTATGTGATTCGTTAGCTGCCGACACTGGCACTATCTCCGCTCTAGTCGAGAATGCCTCAATCTTAATAGCCTTTGGTGAGAGTGATTCTCAGGAATTTTGTGACCTGCCCGACTCTTTTTCGGGTTACTCCCGGTAGCCGATTACTCCCGGTAGCCAAAGAGCGCGGCGAAGAGGGTCGAAAAGGCGAGCGCCCCAAGGGGAATTGCCCCCACATAGAACTTGCCGCTGACCATGAAATACGAGACACCAAGCGCAATTCCGTTCGCCAGTACCGCCGGGGCCCGGCCCCAGTGCTTGCCAGATTTAAAGGAGAGCGAGCAGGCGAAGAGCCCGATTGCCCCGAGGGTCAAGGCGATGAAATCTCCAGCAAGGGCTAGCGGCGCGCTCAATGGTTTGTTGCGGATTGCGGTAAGCAGCGCCAGATAAATGATCAAGGCCAACAAGATCAGCGATTCGGCCCGGAGCAGGTAGACCGCCCAGGTGCGACACCGGGTGTAGAGCTTTTCGCTGATGGCCATAGTTCATCTTATTAGAAAATCACTTAGGCTCCTTCTTATGATCGATCTGAGCGAGCTCGAACGCGCAAATGACGGAGTCAGCGACACCCTCACTCTCACCATGTCGCCCCAGCTCTTTCATCAAAATCTCAAGCGCGAGCTAGCGGTGGCCCAGCGCGAGGGGCGCGATCTGAGTGTGCTGGCGATCAATCTCAAGCCAGAGTGCTTCACCTCGGTTGGAGAATTTTCCGAGGCGATGATTGCGCTCGCCTTTCTATTACGCAGCCAATTACGCGGCGGAGATTTTTTCGCGCGTATCTCCGACGGCGGGTTTTGGGCTGTCCTCCATATCGGTCACGATCATGACAGTGAGGTCGCCGCAGTAATCGAGCGGTTAGGGCTTTCAGATCGAACCGACCTTCTGCACTACATCGTTGCGCGCAAGAAGGATTCCTATGACGAGTGGATTAGCCGGCTCGATCTCATCCACTTCGGTACGGGTACGATTGCCTAATGTCCAAAGTTCTCGCTTCATTGCCAGTTGGCCAATCAGTAGGCATCGCCTTTTCTGGCGGCCTCGATACTTCCGTGGCGGTTGCCTGGATGCGAGAAAAAGGCGCAGTCCCATACACCTACACCGCAGACCTTGGTCAATACGATGAGACAGACATCGATTCAATCCCTGGTCGTGCACTTGAATATGGTGCGGAAAAAGCTCGGCTGATCGATTGCAAGTTAGCGCTCGTTGAAGAAGGTTTAGCTGCGATTGCTTGCGGTGCTTTCCACATTCGAAGCGGCGGCAAACAGTATTTCAACACCACCCCACTTGGCCGCGCAGTCACCGGAACTCTCCTCGTACGCGCGATGCTCGAAGACCAAGTTTCTATTTGGGGCGATGGCTCTACTTACAAAGGTAACGATATTGAGCGTTTTTATCGCTACGGCCTACTTGCCAACCCAGCGCTAAAAATTTACAAGCCTTGGCTTGATGCAGATTTTGTGACCGAACTTGGCGGGCGCAAAGAGATGTCCGAGTGGTTGGTTGCCCGCAACTTCCCGTATCGCGATAGTACTGAAAAGGCTTACTCCACCGATGCAAACATCCTTGGCGCAACGCACGAGGCGAAAAATTTGGAAGAGCTCGATGCATCTATAGAGATCGTTGATCCAATCATGGGTGTGAAGTTCTGGGACCCAGCAGTACGAATTGACTCAGAAGATGTCACCATTGAATTTTCACAAGGCCGTCCGATTTCAATTAATGGCAAGAACTTTGCTGATTCAGTTGTGCTTATGCAAGAAGCAAATGCAATCGGTGGTCGCCATGGTCTTGGTATGGCCGATCAAATTGAGAACAGAATCATCGAAGCGAAATCTCGTGGTATTTATGAAGCCCCAGGAATGGCGCTGCTCTTTATCGCCTACGAGCGTTTGATCAGTGCAATTCATAACGAAGACACAATTGCCAACTATCACGCCGAAGGTCGCAGACTAGGTCGCTTGCTCTATGAAGGTAGCTGGTTTGATCCACAAGCCTTGATGCTCCGCGAATCGCTTACTCGTTGGGTGGCATCTGCAGTTACTGGCGCAGTCACAATTCGCTTACGTCGCGGTGATGATTTTTCAATCATCAACACCACAGGCCCAGCGCTGTCGTATCACCCAGAGAAGCTTTCAATGGAGCGCACCGAAGGCGCAGCATTTGGGCCTACCGATCGAATCGGTCAGCTCACCATGCGTAATCTTGATATCGCAGATACCCGAGCCAAGTTGGAGTTGTATACCCAGCAAGGCCAGCTTGGTAGCAGCGAATTCAAATTAATCGCTGAACTCGATTAATTAGAGCCTTTAACCCAGTTAATGCTTAAGCATTAACGGTAGACATATCTGGATAACGTTCACCAGATGTGACACCCACCGGAGCTGCTTGGTTGAGCTCAGAAAGATCTTGCTCGCTCAAGACGATTTCAACCGATGACATATTTTCTTCTAGTCGAGAAACTTTTCTTGTTCCCGGAATCGGTGCGACATCACTTCCTTGTGCCAAGACCCACGCCAATGCAAGCTGAGCCGGTGTGACGCCTTTGCGAGTAGCAATCGCATTGACTGCATCTACGATTGCAAAGTTAGCTGCAAAGTTTTCGCCCTGGAAGCGAGGGTAGGTGCGACGACGATCATCAGCCGCCAAGTCATCGAGTGATTTGATTGCACCAGTTAAAAATCCACGGCCGAGAGGTGAGTAAGGCACAAAGCCGATACCAATTTCGCGCACTGTAGAAAGCACATCGTTGACTTCAACATCGCGAGTCCAGAGCGACCATTCGGTTTGCACCGCTGTGATTGGGTGCACGGCATTTGCTTTACGAATTGTCGCAGCAGAAGCCTCGGAGATTCCTAGGTAGCGCACCTTGCCGGCATCGACGAGTTCTTTCATCGCGCCCCAGGTCTCTTCAATGGGAGTATTGCGATCGACTCGGTGCTGGTAATAAAGATCGATGTATTCCACACCTAGGCGCTTGAGGGATGCATCGCAGGCTGCCTTCACATACTCGGGGCGGCCATTGATGCCTTTCCAGGAACCATCATCACCGCGTTCATTTCCAAACTTTGTGGCGAGCACAACCTGGTCGCGATGCGAGGCGATTGCCTTGCCAACCAAGACCTCATTTGTGAATGGGCCATACATGTCGGCGGTATCGATAAATGTGCCACCTAGTTCGAGAAAGCGATGAATGGTCGCAATCGAGCTGGCTTCATCGCCGGGGCCGTAGAACTCTGACATTCCCATGCAGCCCAGGCCGAGGGCGGAAACTTCAAGGTCGCGTAGTTTTCTTATAGGCATCATGTTCGAAGTATTGGGTGATTTGGCGACAAGCGCAACAGATGCGAGTTATTCGCAAGAGAGAAAGAGGCGCGAGAACTTTTTTGGCGATGGTGCTAACTTCGGCGACATGAAAATCTACGACAATATTTCCCAGGTATTTGGCAACACTCCACTCGTAAAAATTCAGCGCCTCTTTGGCGATAGCAAGGCAACTGTCCTTGGAAAGTTGGAGTTCTACAACCCAACTGCATCTGTCAAAGATCGACTAGCGGTAGCGATGGTCGATGATGCTGAGAAGAGTGGTGCGCTCAAACCTGGTGGAGTTATTGTTGAAGCAACTTCGGGTAACACCGGTATCGCACTTGCATCAGTCGGCGCTGCTCGCGGCTACAAAGTCATTTTGACTATGCCAGATTCCATGTCAAAGGAACGTCGCGCGCTACTTCGTGCACTTGGCGCAACACTTATTCTTACTCCTGCTGCGCAAGGAATGCGTGGCGCTGTTGAAGAAGCAGAGCGCATTGGTCGTGAAGAAGGCGGCGTACTTGTGCGTCAATTTGAAAACCAAGCCGGTCCGGCAATTCACCGCGCAACAACTGCCGAAGAAATTTGGAATGACACAGACGGTCAAGTTGCTGCAGTAGTAATGGGAATTGATACTGGCGGAACCATTACGGGTGTTGGCCAAGCTCTTAAAGAGAAAAATCCAGCAATCAAGATTTTTGCCGTGCAGCCAGCTGCATCACCAATCCTTACTGGCGGATCACCTGCCGGCCACCCGCTACAAGGCATCGGCGCAAACTTTGTTCCACCCGTTTTGGATACAACGGTCTATGACGAAGTTCTTTCTGCACCGAATGAAGAATCATTTACCTTTGCTAAGCGCGCTGGCCAGGAAGAGGGAATTCTTGCGGGAATCTCATCTGGAGCTGCTCTTTGGGGCGCCTCTCAAATCGTTGATCGACCAGAGTTTGCTGGAAAAATCATTGTTGTCGTGATGGCTTCCTTTGGTGAGCGCTATCTTTCAACCGCGCTCTACAAGGAGTTCACCGAAGAACCTGTTGCACCATCTATTTAAGGCAATTGCCGATTTGGTCTTGGTGATGATCTAGTGGGTATCTTCTCTCGTGTTCGCGAGGATCTTGACGCTGTCATGAAACGAGATCCTGCTGCCAGAAATCGCTTTGAAGTTTTCATCTCATATCCAGGTGTGCACGCACTCTGGGCTCATCACTTAGAAAATTGGCTCTGGCGCAAGAATTTCAAGCTCATTGCGCGTTTGCTGGCTAACCACACGCGCCACAAAACTGGGATCGAAATTCATCCAGGCGCCACAATCGGTCGTCGTGTTGTGATTGATCATGGCATGGGAGTTGTGATCGGTGAGACGGCAATTGTCGGCGATGATGTCATTATCTTTCATGGCGTAACACTTGGTGGTCGCACCGCTGAAAAAGGAAAGCGACACCCAACAATTGAAAACAATGTCCTTATCGGGGCTGGTGCAAAAATTCTAGGAAACATCACCATCGGTTCTGGTTCGACTATTGGCGCAAATCAAGTCGTTTCACGCTCGGTATCAAAGAATTCCGAGGTCGAGTTCTTTATTTAGTCTCAGTAAGTACTGTGCAATAAAAGCTCGTCGCAGTTATCTACGCCTAAGATAAGACATTATGAAAGCTCGCCTGCAGGCTCTGGCACAACAATTTATTGATCGCTGGTTTTGGATTCAACAAGTCGTTGTCACGGCCCTTGCTGCTTCGATCTCGTGGCAGGTAGGCGATAGCGTTCTAAAAAATGGTGGCGTAGTTGCTGCAATTGTTGCCGCGCTCACCGTGCGATCTTCGTTGCATAAATCAACTCGTGAAGGGCTTGGCCAAATAGTGGGCTCAAGCGTCGGCGCTGGCGCAGCGCTCTTATCGCTTCACTTCTTCGGACTTGGACTAGTAACAGTCGGGCTCACAGTATTAATCTCACTCGTTGCAGCGCGGGTATTGCACCTAGGTGAAGTTGCTGCAATTAACGTTCCGGTTACCGCGCTGATCGTAATTGGCCCAGGGCTAAGCCAGACCAATGCCGCTAATCGCTTAATCTCAACTTTGATTGGCGCAAGCATTGCGATCGTCGCCTCTGTCTTTGCCCACCCCAAGACACCAGCCGGTCGAACGATTGATCGGATTAGCTCACTCACCGAACGCTGCGCTGTTCTTAATTCACAGATGGCCGAAGGGGTTGCCGAAAATTATTCGCAGGAGCGCGCAGGGCGTTGGCTGGCTCGCGCCAGATTGCTCGCAGAAGAGATTCCAACCATTCGAAACCAAGCACTTGAAGCTCGAGTCTTTGCAAAGTGGTTGCCGTCGGTGAGAAGTGAAAATGCTGAGCGGTTATATCTTCGAGGGGTTGCGCTCGAACATATGATTATTCAAACTCGCGCCACATCTCGCGCGCTCTTTGATATTCGCCTGGGCGGAGGAATGTCACTTGAAATTTCAGCCGAGATGGCGCAACTACTTTCAAGTGTCAGCTACGCACTTTCAGTGAGCGCCGAAGATTTTCGCTTTGACCCTTATTCGGCAACAAAAGAGCCCACTACTGCTGAAATTCGACTTACAGCAGAGTCCGCAACCACCACCGTAGTTGGCCAGGCACCAAGCATGGATAAGAGTCAGTTAGCACGGTTGATGACCGTGATTTCCAGCGCGACGATTATTGCTGATTCGCTGGACCAGAATTCACCGACCATTAAGAACGTGCCTACTCCAGAAGGCCCAGCTAGTGCGCACGTTTTGGCCAAATCTCCGATCGATCAGGCTAAGTTATGGCAGCAGCGGTTGTATCAATTGCTACCTCAACGCTTGCGGGCCTATATCGAGAAATCTTTCTATTAAGTCCCTCTTCACCTCGCGTTCATCTCCCCGAAAACAAATTCACATACAGCAGCTGTTGAGTACACCCATGTTCGCTGTGAGGGTGGGCTACCGACTTTCGGTTATATGAATTCGAGGGAATTCGAGAAAGAGGGACTTAATGTTCAAAGTTCGCGTAGGAAAAATTGCTAAAAGCGTTGCGGTTGCAGCGTCATTAGCTCTGCTTGGAACAGGCGTTAGCGCAACAGCTGCTCACGCTGCTCCAATCACAATCAACCTTTATGAAGCCATCGGATATGCACCTGCTGAAATCGCAGCATTCAACGCTTCACAAACAATGTACAAGATCGTTGACGTCGGTGGATCAACTGGTCCACTTCTTGCAAAGGTCGCCGCTGAAGGTAGCAACCCACAATGGGGTCTCTTCTGGGCAGATGGCGATGAGTGGGCTGCTGCTGCAGATCTCAATGGGCAACTTGCAACAATCGGATTTAAGCCTTCATACGACCACATCGGAAAGCAACTTGCACCAAAGAACAACTCATATGTTGTGACAGGTGCGACCGTGATGGTTGCTGGTCTTTATAACTCTGCAGTGATGGCTAACCCACCTAAGTCTTTCCAAGGTCTGCTGTCACCAGCCGTTAAGGGCAAGATCGGTATGAACGATCCAAACATTTCTGGTCCAACATACCCATTTATCGCAGGCGTGATGAATGACTTCGGTAGCGAAGCTGCTGGAAAGACATTCTTCCAAAACCTTAAGGCAAATGGTCTTGTCGTAAATGATAAGAATGGCCCAACAATCCACGCTCTTGAGATTGGCCAGATCCAGATGGGTCTCGTTCAAAGCTCAGCTGCTGTGGCAGAGTTGATCAAGTTCAATGCGGCTCCAGTTGCAGGTTACAAGCCAGCGATTGTTTACCCAGGTCGTCCAACCTTGATGCCAAGCTCACTTGCTATCGATAAGAACCGCCCTGCTGCAGAAGTAGCTGGCGCACAGGCTTTCGTAAAGTTCGTTCTTTCACCAGCAGGTCAAGCAATCCTGGATACTACAGATGCAACTGCGAACTCAGATGTTATCTGCTGGCCAACAATCAGCGGTACAACAGCTAACAAGTACACACCAGCACTTCCAAGTGCGTACCAAATTGTTGATCCTTACAAGTGGGGCCCATTGCAGAGCGAAATCGATGCATGGTTCACTTCAAGCATCCGCAGCAAGTAATTTAATAACAACTTAATAAGGCTTAAGTAAAGATGGCACTTGATACGCAGATCCCTATCCGCAATCAGGTGCCATCTTTTTTACATTCGGCGAGTAATAAATTGCGCCGAGTGCGCGTTACTCCCATGTCCGTGTTTTGGACGCTGATTCTCTTTATTCTGATTATTCCGATCACGCTCTTTCTCAGTGTTGCTTTTAGCCCACGACTTTTTGACCAGGGCAAGCAGTGGTTCACACTTAGCTCTTTTAAGCCAGTATTCACTGGAAGCTACGGCTTAGCACTCCTGCACTCGCTGATTCTTGGTGTGGTGGCCGCGGTCGGCGCGAGTGCGATTGCACTAACTATGGCCTGGCTGGTGCTTCGAACTGATACGCCTGCAAGAAAAATTTGGAATGGCACCATTTTTGCACTCTTCCTGGCACCGTCTTATTTGATTGCACTTGGCTGGCAGCGGTTATTTGAGCAACGCGGTGTTCTAGAAATCATGGGTCTGCACGTCACTCCGATTCGCAACCTGCTCTATGGCCCGGTTGGAATTTGCTTAGTCCTGATGGTCAAGGGAATTCCATTTGCTTATTTAGTTATTGCCAACGCTATGCGTGGACTCGGTGAAGAGTTTGAACAAGCAGCTCGCGTTCATGGTGGCTCGCGCGTTGCGGCCTTTAAAATCATGGCTACCTTATTGCTGCCATCGATATTTTCAGCACTCGCGATTGTCTTTGCAGAAGCTATTAGTGATTTCGGCGTGGCTTCAACGCTCTCGAATGTAGCCCACTTCTCGGTTGCTACTTATCAGCTCTATCAAGGAATCAATGCGATCCCGGTTCAGTTCCCGGTAAGCGCTGCCACAAGTCTTACTCTTCTGACACTGGTTATCCTGGCCATTCTGGCTCAAAATCGCGCTCTACGCGGACGCAGCTTTAGAACTCTGAGCGGTAGAACCAGACCAGCAAGCGTCACAAAATTTTCACTTCTCGGTAAATCACTCACCAGCGGTTGGATTATCGCGGTTTTGGTAATCACTCTCGGTATTCCAATTTTCGGCGCTATCTCGGCTTCGCTGTTGCAAGGACTCGGTTCACTGCTCAGCCACTACAGCATCAACTTCTCTAATTATTCAAGAGTCCTTGGTAGTAGATTTTTGCGACGGCCTCTTATTTATTCAACCGAAATGTCGCTGATCACTGCCACGTTGGCGGTTGGCTTAGCGGCTATCGCTTCAAAAGTGCTTACAGCTGCAAAACCATCACGCAGTAAACGGTTTATGGATTTCTTCTTGTTGGCCGCGGTAGCCCTACCTGGCATTGTCTTTGCAATTGGCTACATTTTTACTTACAACCTGAAATTTATTAACGATCTAGGGTTGCATGTTTACGGAACTTCATTCTTACTGGCACTTGCCTATACCGCTAACGCACTTCCCTCTACATCTCGCTCACTCGTTGGCAATATGTCTCAGATTCAAGATTCGATGATGGATGCATCGCGTGTGCATGGGAGTGGACCGGCTCGAGCATGGCTCGATGTCACAATGCCAATTATTGCTAGACCTCTTCTCATTGCCTGGCTACTCACTTTCTCTGGCACATTGCTAGAACTTCCGGTCTCTGAGCTGCTTTATCCACCGGGAAGTCCACCTGTGGCAGTTGGCATCGAACTCTCGTTGGCCGGCTTTGATTTTGGTGGCGGTACAGCGATCGAAGTTCTCTCTATTCTTTGGGCGCTGACCGTAGTTGCGATTGCATTCTTTTTATTTAACCGATTTGCACCCGCCGGGTGGAAGCGATTGGGGAATCAGCGATGAACAAAGTTCAGCCACTTAGAGTCGAAGTAAGAGGCGCGCAGAAGAATTACGGCGCTTTGGCGGCGCTGGATCATTTCGATCTCACTATCGAGCCTGGCACCTTTACGGTGTTGCTCGGCCCTTCTGGCTCTGGCAAGTCAACTTTGATTCGCTCGATTGCCGGTATCGAGCGCTTGGACTCTGGAACTATCTCCTTTGGCGAAAACCTCATTTCGGGCCCGGGCTTGCACCTGCCACCGGAAAAGCGAGACCTAGCAATGGTCTTTCAGGATTATGCGCTCTGGCCGCATATGAGTGCATATGAAAACGTTGAATATGCATTGCGCCGGCGCAAGGTGAGTGCCGCTGAAGTGAGTGCTCGAGTGAATGAAGCGTTAGAGCGAGTTGGACTAGCCGGAAAAGGCAGTAACTATCCCTTCCAACTCTCAGGTGGAGAACAGCAGCGCGTTGCCCTGGCTCGCGCGATTGTCGCACGCCCGTCGTTACTGCTCTTCGATGAACCTCTTTCAAATCTAGATGCAGATTTACGAGAGCGACTTCGTGTAGAGATCGCAACGCTTACTCGTGAAATTGGTGCTACTGCTCTCTACATCACGCATGATCAATCCGAAGCATTTGCTCTTGCTGACACAATTGGTGTTCTAAAGTCTGGTCAGCTCCAACAACTTGACACCCCTGAAAATATTTATCAAAAGCCAGCCAACCGATTTGTAGCAGCCTTCACTGGAATTTCCGGAAGCTTTAAAGCAGTGGTGAAAGAGAGTGATGGAAACCTTGCCACCGTGCAAGCGGGTGAACAATTGATTGAATGTCGAGTAGGGGCCGAACTCAAGGTTGGCGCAAACGTTGAAGTTTTGCTTCGTCCAAGTGCCACCAGCATTCGATCTGGACAGAGTCAGGAGAAAAATGTTCATAGTGGCCAAGTCCTTGACCTTGCTTATCGCGGTCGAGGCTATGAGCACGTAATTGAATGTGATTTAGGCGTAATTTCGAGCGTTTTCGCGGCCGAGCCAGCCAAGCGAGGCGATAAAGTTGAGATCTACATCGATCCGCAAAGCACCCTTGCATTCAACGATCAATAGTCCGTTAAGGAGAGAAAAATGTCAGGTTCATCGCTAGCGCTCTTTATCTCAGTCTTTCTAGCCTGCGCGGTTGAAGCGGTCGAGGCAGTCACAATCGTTCTTGCTGCAGGCACAGCTCGTGACTGGAAGTCAGCAGGCCGAGGAGTCGTTGCTGGTCTGCTCACACTCGCTGTGATCATTGCCGCGCTCGGACCCGCTATTTCTCAGATCAACATCTCTGTTCTTCGTATCGTTGTTGGAGCACTGCTCCTTGTCTTTGGATTGACCTGGCTGCGCAAAGCAATCTTGCGTGCCAGTGGCTTTAAAGCTCTCCATGATGAAGAGAAAATTTTCCAAGAAGAGATTGCTGCTGCGCGCGCTGCCGGAAAAGGTGCAAAGCACGGTATCGATGATTGGTATGCCTTCACGCTCTCCTTTAAGGGAGTATTACTTGAAGGTCTGGAAGTTGCCTTTATTGTTCTTACATTTGGAACTATTGATCACCATGTCACACTCGCTTCAATTGCGGCCCTTATTGCGGTTGCGATTGTGACGGCTGCAGGATTTGCGCTACGCGCGCCATTGTCAAAGGTGCCAGAGAACACCATGAAGTTTGTTGTTGGAATCTTGCTCACCTCGTTTGGAATTTTCTGGGCGGCCGAAGGTTGTGCTGGTGTTAGCAAGAAGTGGCCTGGCGATAACTGGGCAGTACTTGGGCTCATTGCCTTTGTTGCGATCGTTGCTTTCACTCTGATCGAATTGATGAAAATTGCAAAGCGTAAGCCGGTTGCAGCTAAAACCGCTAAGGCTGCTTCAAGCGCCGAGTCAAAGGTAGCGACAAAGCGAAATCCAGTGATCGCAGCAGTTATCGCTTTCGTTGAATTCTGGATCGACTTTATTGTCGGGGATGATTGGCGTATCGCAGCGGGATTAGTGGTTGCATTTATTATCACCGCTAATGTTTCGGTTTCACTGCTCATCTGGGGAACTATCCCGCTCTTTACCGCAGTGTTTCTTTCTTACAGCTTGGCGCGAGCAGTAAAAAGCTCCCGCTAACCACCGCGTGGGTGGCTAACGGGAGCTCGGTTTAAACGAGTTATCCGCGGATGCTCTTGGTGAACCAAGCGTTTACTTGGCCCTCAAGTGGTCCCCAGAAATATGGATCGATCGCTTGGTAATTTGCAGGAAGTGAACCTGCTCCTGGAAGTGGCTTCACGCCTGGCACAACTGGCCAGAACAATGAATCACCTTGCGGATCACCGGTCTGCATGATTGCCTGACCTGCTGGTGACAATACGTAATCGATAAATTGCTTAGCTTCAGCAATTTCTGCAGCTGGTGCGGCCTTATCGATTCCAATGACTCCTGGAAGCAGAGTTGTCTTTGGCAAGTAAACGATCTTTGGTGAGAATCCAGCAACCGGAGTTGCAGCAGCCTTGAGTACTTCACCTGCAGCAGCTGAAGATTGCACAAGACCCATGTTGATCACGCCAGTCTCAAGTGCATGCAGAGTAGGGCCGTTTGTGTCATTAATGACTAAGCCATTTGCCTTGAGCTTTGTTAGGTATGCCTCGCCTGCAGCAACTCCACCCTTTTCACCACCGAATTGATTCATCAACCCTGCGATAAATGGGAAAGTTGGACCAGATTGGTTTGGATCGTTCATTCCGATCTGACCTTTGTACATTGGATTCAAAAGATCGTTGTAAGTCTTTGGAACCATAGTTACCTTGGCAGAGTTATAGATCAGCGCTGCCATTGCAGTAAGTCCTGTTGGCACATAAGAGTGGTCGGTAGGAACTACAGCTGATCCGGCTGCGTTGAACATTGCCTTAGGAGTGTAAGGCGCTAGCTCACCTGACTTATCTAGCGCAGCAAATGCGGTTGCGCCATCTACCCATAACAAACCGAATTGAGGATTGCTTTTTTCTGCAGCAATTTTTGCTAGCAACGGGCCAGTGCTGTCGTCGTGCAACTTAACTGGAATGCCGGTTGCCTTCTGAAAAGCAGTGGCCATAACTGAGTCATAACCTTGTGATGAGTAGAGCACAAGTGGCACAGGGGTTGCTGCTTGTGCCGGAGCAATCGCGAGAACTGAAGCAGTCGCTGCAATTACAGTTGCAAGCGCCGCCACAGCGTGAGAGATGCGTGGCTTCATTGAATTCCCTTCGAAGGATGAAAGATGTGCAGGTGCACAGCCTTATTCAACGTGGGCTGAGAAAATGAATGACGCTCTTAAATTGACGCGCGAGCAGATTTTGGATGAACAGAAGTTAACAACTAGGTGAGAATGAACTAGCCAACCATTTCGCGGTCAAGGCCACGATTGTTGTGGGTGCAGGCAAGATTTGCTTTTACCTGTGAGCACGGCTCACAGAGCAGAATGAGGTTGTGACAGGTCTTTGTTGCGCAGTTATAGAAGTGCTTGGTCGGTGCTGAACACTTTTCGCATTCACCAATCGTTTTTGTTTCATCGCTGAAGTCAATAGTCATACGGGCATCAAAGGTGTAGAGCGAGCCTTCCCAGAGGCTCTCATCACCAAACTTATTTCCATAGCGAACAATGCCACCATCGATTTGATAGACCTCTTGAAAACCGCGTTTGACCATGACGGCTGAGAGAATTTCGCAACGAATTCCGCCAGTGCAGTAAGTAACAATCGGCTTATCTTTGAGGTGATCGTACTTTCCGGATTCGATCTCGGAGATGAAGTCACGACTGGTATCTACATCTGGGACGACTGCGTGTTTAAATTTGCCGATTTTGGCTTCAAAAGCATTTCGGCCATCGAAGAAGACAACATCATCGCCGCGCTCTTCAACGAGTTTATTAACTGCCCATGGCTTGAGATGAACTCCGCCATTAACAACACCATTCTCATCAACTTGAACTTCGTGTGGCGCACCAAATGCGACTAACTCTGGCTTGACCTTGATGGAAAGCCGCGGAAATTCATTGCCAGTTCCATCTGACCATTTAAAATCAATCTTCTTGAATCCTGGATATTTCTTTGTGGCGCTGACATATTTTTTGAGCGCGCTCATATCGCCACCCATAGTGCCGTTGATTCCACTCGGAGCGATAATCACCCGACCTTTAAGTCCAAGGCTCTCGGCCAGATTCTGTTGCCACAAGCGAACAGCTTCGGGATCGGAAAGGGGAGTGAAGCAGTAATACAGAATTACCTTCTGCAGCTCTCCGTTGATCCGAGTTTCCATGGGGTAATTCTAACGAGAGTTTTTAGCTCCAAAACCGCGCTGACCAAGAGCCACCCAGAGCGCGAGCGTTGCCAGGATGAGGCTAAAGCCAAAGAGCAGATCTTCCAGCGGGGCTGCTGCTAAGCGTTTTCCAATAATCTCATTCGGGTTATAGCTCACGATAAATCTGGAAGTAAGCCACCAGTTAGTTAGCAATTGAAAGGGCAAAATAATGGCGTAGCTCGTCCAGAACGCTTTTCGCATCAGCAACCGGGTATGCAATAGGAAGAGATCAATTACGGCGGCTATCGCTACCGCGGTAAATGCAAGGCCGGTGTAGCTCATTTGCTTGCCTGCTCATCGCCAATAATCCAATTGGGGCGACGGGTGCGCACGGCTTCGAGTGTCATGATGGCCGCAATCGGAACGATGATGAAGAAGAGATACTCTTCAAGTGGAATATGAAACGGGCCGTGAACGCCAAGAATTTGTCGCGGATCAAAGAACCAATGATGGCGCGAGATCGCATAGGCATCCCAGGCAATAAATACCAGAGCAACCGGTGCAATAGTGAGAACCAGGCGCTTGAGCTGGCGTAAAACTCCTATGCGCAGAATGAGCTCTAGCCAAAAGGATCCAAAGACCGTGAAAACAAGCATCGCCACGTACCCGAGATGCTTCATGGTGTGATTATCACAGATCCTCTATATTTAAGCCATGACCGCATTTAGCCTTGTTGTCACGATCTGCGCAGTGATCTGTGGCCTCTGTTGGATTCTTTCACTCATTACACATGAGCATTCTTGGGTAGATCGCATCTGGTCAATCGCACCAGTGATCTATGTCTGGGTCTTTGCTGGCAAAGCCGACTTCAATAACGTGCGGCTCAATGTAATGGCAGCTCTAGTTACTGCCTGGGGAGCTCGACTTACCTTCAACTTTGCCCGTAAGGGTGGCTACAGCGGTATGGAAGATTATCGTTGGGAAGTTCTGCGCAACTCTATGAAAAAGTGGCAGTTCGCGCTCTTTAACATTTTCTTCATCGTTCTCTATCAAAACTTCCTCATTCTTCTGATGACTCTGCCAACTCTCACTGCTTACAATCATCAAGCCACAAAGTTTGGTGCGTGGGACATCGTCTTGGCGATCGGATTCGCGCTCTTGCTCGTCGGTGAAACAGTTGCCGATCAACAACAGTGGAATTTCCAACAGGAGAAGCACGCAATGAAGGCTGCGGGAATTACACCGCCAGTGAACTTTGTTCAGCGCGGTCTGTGGAATTACTCGCGCCATCCAAACTACTTCTTCGAGCAGGCGCAGTGGTGGACGCTCTATTTCATCGCGGCAGTGGCAGCTGGCTCATTCGCTCAATGGACTTTGCTCGGCCCAGTCCTACTCACCATCTTGTTTATGGGTTCAACCAACTTCACCGAAAAGATCTCACTCGGGAAGTACCCGGAGTATAAGGAGTACCAGAAGCGCACCTCGGCTGTGATTCCATTCTTTCCCAAGAATCTAGCCAAGTAGCCCTCAGGAGCAAGTAGTTTAACTTTCAACTACCTGCTAAAATCGAGCTATGGAACTGACACCAGCTCTCTATATCGGCCATGGCGCACCACCTCTTTTAGATGACCCCATCTGGAGTGGCCAGCTCGAACAATGGTCTGCTGCGATGGAGAAACCGAAAGCAATCTTGATTGTGAGCGCTCACTGGGAATCTGCTCCGCTCACACTTGGAACCACTACAACTGGCACACCACTGATCTATGACTTTGGTGGTTTTGCTCCTAAGTATTACAACTTGCAGTACCGCGCTCCAGGCGCGCCAGAACTCGCCGCAAAGATTAAGTCACTGCTCAAGCAGCCAGTAACGGATCAACCAAATCGCGGTTTGGATCATGGCGCATACGTACCGCTATTAAAGATGTATCCAGATGCCGATATTCCGGTAATTCAAATGTCGATTCCAACTTTCGATCCAGAAAAACTTTTTGAGATCGGTCAGCAACTGGCACCATTACGCGCCGAAGGCGTCATGATTATTGGTAGCGGCTTTCTCACTCACGGTCTGCCATTTATTCGAGACTGGTCCATAGATGCGACGCCACCTGGGTGGTCGGCCGAATTTGATCTTTGGGCGAAGGAAGTTTTGAGTCGCGGCGCAATCGATGAGTTAATGAATTACAAAGCTGCCGCACCGGGTATGCCATACGCACACCCGACTGTCGAACACTTTGCTCCAATCTTTATTACCTTGGGTGCTGCTACAGTTCCCGACGTGGCTCCGCAAACAACCATCGATGGTTACTGGATGGGACTCTCGAAGAGATCATTCCAAGTTGCCTAAGAAGTGGCTCCCTGGCTTTATTGCACTAGGAATTATTTGGGGAAGTTCATTCCTTTTTATTAAATGGGGCCTGCTCACGCTTAATTCAATCGGTGTAGCTTTTCTTAGGTGCGCGATTGGCGGGGTGACGCTGCTTGTCTTTGCCGCGCTTACTCGCACAAAATTGCCCAACAAGCTAGTGGAGTGGCTTCATATTGCAGTTGTCGCAGCACTCCTTAACTCCATCCCGGGATACCTTTTTGCATACGGTGAAACGCATGTCAGTAGCGTGATGGCTGGGCTGCTCAACGCCACAACTCCGCTCATGACAGTCCTCGTAATCTCCGTCGCCTTTAGAGAGCAGCGAGTCAACGCTAATCAGATGATCGGCGTAGTCATAGGTTTTCTAGGAATTGCATTGGTCACTGGCGCTCTCTCTGGGCTTAAAGCCAATGACTGGCATGGAATTCTGGCGCTCCTTGGCGCAACTTTTTGTTACGGCGTCTCTATGCCGTACTCCAAGAAATATGTCAGCAAACTTAATTACTCCACCACTGCGCTAGCAACAACACAAGTGAGCTGCGCGGCAATTTTGCTTGCTCCCTTCGCTCTGTTCTCTGGTATCACTCATGCTCCCTGGCAGAGCAAATCTGTTTGGGGGATGCTGGCCCTTGGCGCAGTAGGTACCGGGTTTGCATACATCCTTAATTTCAACACGATCCGCGCGGCTGGTTCGGCGATTGCAAGCACGGTCACATTTATCACTCCTGTGATCGCAACAATTCTTGGAATCTGGTTATTACACGAAAAGCCAAGTGCTAGCCAAGGTATCGGCGGAGTATTAGTCTTTATCTCAGCGGCTTTGGTTCAAAAACGCTTCCGGATCATTAAAGAAAGAGCGGTACCAAGTGCCAAGTAATTCAAAGATCAAACCTTTTCTCTGGTTTAACAATAATGTGCAAGAAGCAGTTGATTTTTATGCAACAGTATTTCCTGATTTCCAACTGCACTCAATCAATCCTATGACCGCAGAATTTACGATCCTTGGACAAGATTTCATTGCGCTCAATGGCGGATCACAATTTACTTTTAACGAATCGGTCTCGTTTTTCATCAGTTGCAAAGATCAAGTCGAAATTGATTATTACTGGAACGCCTTGACACAAGGTGGATCAGAGGGCCGGTGTGGTTGGCTTAAAGATAAATTTGGCCTCTCATGGCAGGTAGTTCCAGCAGAGTTGGGCTCGGCGCTTGGCAACCCAGACCCAGCACAATCTGCTTACGCCATGGAAGCAATGATGAAGATGAATAAATTTGTTATTGCCGATCTCTATTCAGCATAAGAACCTAAGAGATCAACGCTCAGCGCCACCGCTGCGGTAAAGGCAACTAATAGCACGCTTAAGGCCAGGGCAATCTGGAAGTTGATCACTCCAGGTTTATTTAAGAGTTGGTAGAGGACTGTGGGCAGAGTGGCCTGATCTCCGTAGGTGAGGATATTTGCGGCACCAAATTCGCCAACGCTCACTACCGCTAAATATCCCAGGGCTGTGAAGATTGAGTTTCGCAGCAGTGGCCGTTTGATCCACCACCAGAAATCCCAGCTATCTAGCCCATCGCTCTGGGCCACCTCTGAAAACTCTGCTGCCACAGAGTGGTGCGCCGGAGCCACAATCTGAATGGTGAGCGGGATCAAGGCGATTGATTGCGCAATAGGAGTGATGAGCCAACTTTTACGTAGCGGGAAAAATCCGTCACTAAATGTAACGAGGTAGCCCAAGCCCAAAGCGACGCTGCTTAAACCAACCGGAAACCTAAAGAGGTTTGCTAGCAGTCGATCGTTCTTGCGATTAACAATAAATAACCCAAGGCCGAGAGCAATGAGGCAGCTAACAACAGCATTACGAAGTGAGTTGAGAGCTGCGTTTTCCAAGCTAATGCTGAGTGAAGTACTTGCAAGTGAGAAGCGCCAACCAGCTCCAGCTGCCAAAGACTTTCGGATTAATGCGGCTATTGGTAGTACAACCACAAGGAGCGATGTGGAGATCGCAAAGAGTGTTACTGGGCGTTGATTGGACTTTAACTCTTGGCGTGCGCTACTAAAACCAAAACCGAATGTGTGCGTTGAGTGCGATCGAAGCGCGAACAAAAGCACCACGCTTACTGCGCACTGCAGAAAAACCAGCGCTGATGCAAGTGGCAGATTAAGCAATTCGGAAGTCGCTGAATAAATAGTTGTTTCAAGTGAGTGCAAGCGACCCCCACCCAAGACCAACATAAGTCCAAAGTTTGTTGTGCAATAGAGAAAGGTAAGGAGCCCAGCGCTAGAGATTGCTGGCCCGATCTCTCGAATACCAATCCAGAGATAGCGCTGTAATCCACTGGCACCATCGAGCTGCGCAGCCTCTTCAATTCCTGGGTCTGCGTTCTGCCAGCGCACTCCGATCACTCGAGCAGCAAATCCATAGTTCATGAAAACATTTGCCGCAATGACTGCAAGAACTCCGTTGCCATCCCAGACGCTCTTGATCGCGATGGCAACCACAATACTTGGCAATACAAAAGGAACGGTGATGATCGCAGCGAGAATTCGCGAGCCGGGGAATTTCAATCGATAGAAAGCGTAAGCGCTAGGAACTGCCAGTAGCAGCACGATCAGCGTTGAAAGTGCTGCTTGCCAGAGTGTGAACCAGAGAATTGAAGCGGTTTTGGCGCTCCAGAGAAGCCCAAACCAGTTGTGGCTAAAACCCAGCGAGATCACTTTGAAAAGCGGAAAGAAGCAGAAGAGCGCGATAAATCCCAGCGCTACAAATCGCCAACTCTGCCTTCGAGCCAAGGCAAGGACGTTAGCCAAAGATTGCCGTCCAAGTCGCTAGCCACGATGCTCGATATTTATTGAAGTTCAAGGTGTCGCCGTAGGTAGTAGTTGGATTTGGCGCAAACTTGATCCAGTCTGCAGGAACCGAACTGCCTTGAACGATCGGATACATATACATCGTGCTTGGAAAAGTGTTCTGGAAGTTGTGCGTGAGCAAGAAGTGAATCACAGCCTGTGCGCCTTGCGGGTTCTTAGCTCCGCGCAGAACTCCCGCATATTCGGTCTGCTTAAAGCAACCATCCAAAATGCTTGCCGTCTGAGATTGGCCATTGCTGCGAACTTCATCTGCCGGCGAAGTCGCATAGCTAAGGACAATCGGGTACGCGCCTTTGCCGGTAGAACCAGAGAAGTCGGTGTAGTACGCCGCTTCCCAGCCGTCATCAACTCTTACGCCATTTGCTTTGAGTGATTTCCAGTAATTAACCCAGTTGCTTTGCCCAAACTTAGCGACACTCGTTGCTAAGAAAGCTAGGCCGGTGGAAGAAGTAGCAGGATTTTCCAGAACGGTAAGGGAGCGGTAGGCCGGCTTGATCAGATCGTTGATTGTTTGTGGGTTTGCTCGGTGATGTTTAGCAAACCAAAGCTTGTCGTAGTTAAAGCAGACATCACCAAAATCGGTAGGAACAAGGCTTCCTGCAATCAGATTATTAGCTAGTGCTTGTCCACTCAGCGTGTTGTCAATTCCAAAGACAGCATCTGCAATAGGCGCGTTTTTAGTGATGATTAATTTATTTGTCATGCTGCCAGCGTCGCCAGCGGTGAGCAGGTGCAAGGTATAGCCAGTGCTTCGATCGAATTCTTTGACCAACTCTGGACTCATCACAAAAGAATCATGAGTTACGAGCGTGACATTTTTATTCTTGGCTTTACCGGCGGAATGGATAGTAAGAAAACCTGCCCCAATAAAAATAATGACGAGTAGCGCGATCAGCGCGCGTGCCTTGTTGCTTTTCATTCAAGTGCCCCTTGGTCCTCTGGCGAGGAGATAGGCACGGGTGGTGTATTACCTGCCTCCCTGCGCTGGCATTATCCAGATCAGGTAAAGACGGTCGAAGACTCTGTGTCTTCCTCTCAGTCCGGCGCTACCGAACTCCCGTGGTGTTAATACTTTAGCCCTAAACTTCTCGCATGTCGCACCAACTGCCTCGCTCCAAGCGGCAAACCTTCTGGGAGCGCATCTGGGCCAGCACGATTGTGCTCTATACCTTTGTCGCAACCTTTGTTGTCTGGAAGACGCTCGGCAAATACGGCGTTAATCCCATTGGTTTTTTCGTAGTGGATTTAATCACTTCATGGCTCTACGGAATTTCAACGGCCCGGCTCGTTGTAGCAATCTTTAAAAAGCATCGCCCAGGAGTCCGAAAATACGGTCTTTATTCAGCTTTGAACTTTGCAATTCCAGATGTTTATATCGTTGCGATGGCGAGGCATGTGCCGCGCGATGTTTACTTGGCACTAGCGGGTGTCATTTCGATTCTGGCAATCTTCTCGGTCGTTGGAGTCTTACAACAGATCAAGGATGGTAAAGAACCGCAAAGCGATTAGCCTTGAAAAAATTTAGAAGCGTAGCGCCTCGGCTTTTACAACGTTTACTTCGCTATCCGGAAGTTCATAAGCAGCGCAATTGCGATTGAGTTCGGCAATAATCATTTCGGCCGGAACAGGTTGGCCTTCCCACGATTCATCCATGGTGGTGTGAGCATCTTCCACCAAAGTCACATCGAGTCCGCGTTCGATCGCCGCATGAATAGTGTGGCGAACGCAGTAATTTGTTTGGGCCCCACAGACAATCAAGTGACCAATTTTTCTGTTCTCTAATACCTCTTCTAAGTTGGTCTCTTCAAAAGCCGAACGCCAGAGTTTATGAATGATCTCTTCATTTTTTGCGGGCTTGAGTTCGGGAACGATCTGCCAGTACTCACTATCGATAGGCATGTCATCTTCAGAGTGCTGAACCCAGATCACATCAACTTTCGCTGCGCGAGCTTCTTCTACGAGCGCTGCTATCCGGGCAACTGTTACATCACGATTCTTTGAATAATCGACAACGCCATTTTGGACATCGATGACAAGTAGCGCTTTTTCATCGCGATCTTCGTACGCACTCATGTGCCTAATCTACGCCACCTTCTCAAGTTCGCGTATGCTAACGCGGTGTCTTCAGCCCTCGCGCTTATCTCGAGTATTTTTTGGGGTAGCGCAGATTTCCTAGCGGGCAACCTCAGCAAACGTTACAAAGCAATTGCGGTCACTGGTGCTAGCCAAGTCTTTGGTCTGATTACCGGACTAGTAATTGCATCCCTGGGTCGTAGCTTTTTTGCGCCTAGCTGGCATTGGAGCAACTATCTTCTCTCCGGAATGATCGCTGGTCTCTCTGGTTTTGTGGGACTTGTCTGTTATTACTCTGGACTTGCAACTGGGCGCATGGGAGTTGTTTCACCGATTAGTTCACTCAGTGCAGTAATCCCAGTGATTTATGCATTCACTAAAGGTGAGCGACCAGCAACTATCCAAATCATTGGAATCACGATCGCGCTACTTGGAGCGTTCTGCGCATCTGGTCCAGAAATCGCCAAGGGTTTACCCATCAAGCCTCTGCTCTACGGTGCTGGCGCTGCACTTGGTTTTGGAGTTGCCCTTGTCTTTATGGCTAAAGGCTCTGCAAGCAGTTCAATCATGACAATGCTCACTATGCGTGTAACTACCGTCTCTGTCTGCGCCTTACTCGCACTTCGATTCAAAACCGTCGGGGGATTTTCTGGAAATTCGTTGGCGCTCTTGACACTTATTGGCGTACTTGATTTCCTCGCCAATTACTTCTTGGGCGTTGCAACCACGAAGGGTCTGATCTCAATTGCGATGGTGCTTGGCGCGCTCTTCCCAGTCGTCACTCTGCTTTTGGCATATAAATTCCTGCACGAGCGGCTGCATCGTGTTCAGTACTTTGGTGTAGCTGCAGCGGTAGCCGGCGTCATTCTGATTTCACTCTAATCCGAGTATGCTCGGGGTATGAGTAAAGAACTATTACAGCAATTCGCCACCGCCAACCTAGAATTTTGTGCATACGCTAAAAGCATTCCGGCCGATAAGTTGCACACTGCTCCTGCAGAAGGCGAGTGGTCTCCTGCTTATGTGATTCACCACATGGCAGATTCAGACGCGCACTTTGCTGTTCGTTTCCTCAATATTTTGAGCACCGACAACCCAGCAATTGTTCCTTTTGATGAAGAATCTTTTCCAACAACGTTGGGCTATGCCAAGCGCGATGTACCAACGTCAATTGCTGCAATTGAAGCGTCGAGCGCCTACCTCGTTGATCTCTTTAATAGCGTGCCAGACTCGGTATGGAGCCGCACCGGAGTTCACGCAGTTCGTGGCGAGATGACCGCGAGTGCACTCATGGAACTTACTCTCGGACACCGCACCGGTCACTTAGAGCAGCTTAAGAAGTAATCCACTTCGCGATATAGGCCGCAGTGGTGCGGTCGTGCAAAATTCGGCGATGGCCCAAGCCTTGGGTTTCATAGAGTTCTCCGCGCGGTAGCACTTTCACAAGGTTTTGCGCGTCGCTAAATGGAATCTCTTTATCGTTCTGGTCATGGACAACTAAGCACGGTTGTGCCACTTTCGGAGCAACGACATCGCCTCGAGTCTCATCCCAACTTCGGCCGGTCATGTTTTCGACTCGGTCAACGAAAGCCTTTTCTGCTTTTGGTGGCAAGCCGATGTATTTTGCAAAGCGATGAAGTACATCAGAGAATAAAAATGGTGCACCAATTGTGACGACTTTGCCTACCTGCATGCCATCGGCGATAGCAATAAATGCTGCACCGCCACCCATAGAGTGTCCGATCACTGCATCGAAAGGTCCAAGCTCTGCGCTCACTCGAAGGAGGGCTGCAGCAAACTGAATAGCGTTGGTGGCTTCACCTTCGGCGTCGCCGTGTGCTGGCGCATCGAGTGCAACAACATTGAGTCCAGCTGTAACAAGTGCGTCCGAGAGAACGTTCATATGGCCGGCGTGAGATTCCCAGCCGTGAATAATCAAAACTTTTTTACTTGAACCCGCCGCGCTTTTTCCCCAAGCAACGTACTGGCGTTGTATGGCAGGCGATGAGAGCAAAGTCCAGCCGGTCATGTTGCGTGGCTTAGGCTGGCGCGGGCGCACGAAAATTCGCGCAGCGTAAAGTCCCACCAAGCTCGGTGCAACGACGCCGATAGTCCGGTCGAGAATTCGCAGGGTTTTCATCATCGTTAGTTTATTCCAATCTTTTGGAATTAGCGGACAGCGCCTAAGTCAATCGGGGATAGGCTTTGCAAGTGAACGTGACTTTGATTGACGGTGGACTTTCGACAGCGCTTGAAAGCTTGGGTAATTCTCTTAATACCTCGCTCTGGTCGGGTGAGTTGCTGCGCAACCATAGCGAGCAGATTCGCGCGGCTCACAAACTCTTTGTGGATGCTGGTGCCAAGATATTGATTAGCAGCTCCTACCAAGTGACTTATCCGGGTTGCGTTGCACACGGGTGGAGTGAGGCAGAAGTGGATCAAGCGCTTCTTAACTCCACAGAACTTGCCCGTTTTCCGGGCGTGAAGGTTGCCGCTTCGGTCGGGCCTTATGGCGCATACCTGGCAGACGGTTCGGAGTACCGCGGAAATTACGGGCGCAGTAAGAATGAACTCAAAGAATTCCACGCCAAGCGACTAGCGCAACTCATTAAAAGCAAGCCAGATTTACTTGCAATCGAAACGATTCCAGAAATTTTAGAGGCACAAGCAATTCTCGAGTTGCTCGAAGAGTTCAATAACACAATTCCCTTTTGGATCACGTTCTCTTGCAAAGATGAAGCTCATATTTCATCTGGAGAATCATTTGCAGATGCTGTGCGGGCGGTAGCGAACGCACCTCATCTTTTAGCAGTGGGAATTAATTGCACGGCTCCGGAATATGTGGCGCCGCTCTTGCGAAGTGCTCCAGTTGCACCATTTGTGGTCTATCCAAATTCTGGCCGCACGTGGAATGCGAGTGAAAAAGTATGGGTGGGAAATGCCGAAGGAAGTTTTACTTCGGCGCAGATTGAAGAATGGATTGCGTGCGGGACACAATTTCTTGGAGGTTGCTGTGGAGTTGGTCCGAACGACATTCACGCACTAGCACAGCTCATTTCACGCTCAGATTGAGGCTTCTGGCTACTCGGCGGTAAACTTGAAGAATGCGTCTGCAACGAAAGAAGCGGTGGATTTTGCTCACCGCCTGCGTGGCCCTCGCGGCAAGCGCTCTTCCAACTGGCGTAGCCCAGGCAGCTCAAACGATTGAGCAAGTCCAGGCCCAAGTCACTAGCCTGCAAATTCAGGCTTCTGCGATTGCCGAATCTGCCCAGCAAGCCCAAGTAGAACTGCAAAACCTGCAACGCTCACTCAGTTCGGTGCAGAGCAAAGACAGCGCGCAAAGCGCAAACATCACCGCACTTAAAAAAGCTGTGGGAATGATCGCGGCCGAGCAATATAAAAACGGTGTCTTAAGCCAAGGCATGCAACTTCTTTTTTCATCTGACCCAACGTTGTACATGAATAGTGCGCAGTCACTGAGCATCGTGGAAAGCCGGAACGCCACGCAGCTTCGTCAGTTCGCTTCGGCTGATCAACAACTCAAAGCCACTGCAGTCACACTTGGACAACAAGTAGCTCTTGTTGCTGCCGCGAAAGCAAAATATTTAGCCGAAGAAGCAGCAGCTCAAGCGAAGTTAAAGCAAGCACAAGTTTTACTTAATTCTCTCAACAAGGCCGAGCGCGCACGTTTAGCAGCGCTGCAAGCGTCGGAAGATAGTCAGTACCAAGCAAGTTCACTTGCACTCGCTAAACAAGGCAGCAGCGTGACTGGTGCTGAAGGTGTTGCGCTTCGCTATGCACTCAAGCAATTAGGTTCGCGCTACATGTTTGGCGCAGCTGGATTGGTCTATTGGGATTGTTCTGGACTAACCATGCGGGCATTTGAAGCTGCCGGAATTGAATTGCCACACTCGGCTGCAGCGCAAGCAAGTTACGGCAAACCAGTTCCGCTGAGCCAAGTAAAACCCGGCGATCTAGTTTTCTTTGGTCAGCCAATCGCTCACGTTGGAATTTATTTTGGCAATGGCAAGATGCTTGATGCGCCTCACAGTGGCGCGCGAGTACGCATTGAAAACTTTGGTTCTTACTTTGGCGGCGAGCGTTATGTTGCTGCCCGCCGTATTTAAACTAACCTTCTTACTCTTCTGACCACTTAAAGCTGCGAATTGCAAAGAGCGTGCCCACTATGGCCCACGCGGCGAGCACTGCAAACATCTTGCCAACTTCCCAGGAATGCGTGAGTTCTTGGGTTTTAAAGGCATCAGGCAAAAAGACCGAGCGCATACCTTCGGTGAGCCAGCGCAACGGGAAGATGGATGCAATTTGCTGCATCCAGTGTGGCAATTGCGTAAAGACAAAGAAGACGCCGCTAAAGAACTGCAGCAAGATCACAATCGGTGAGATCACAGCAGATGCGCCTCGGCCCGACTTTGGCAGTGAAGAAATGGCGATGCCAAGCACCGTAGAGCAGATGCTACCGAGCAGCAGAATCGCAAAGAAACGCAGCCAGAGTTCGGCCGAGCGTGGCATATGCAGATGGAAAAACGCCCAACCCATGGCGATCAAAATAATCACTTGAAGCAAGGTCGATAGGGCAACAACAACCGCTTTGCCGATGAAGTAGGAGATCGGTGAGAGTGGAGTTCCGCGCAAACGCTTGAGCGTTCCAAAGTCGCGTTCCATCGGAATCAAAATCGCTAAGTTCTGAAAGCCCGTATTCACCAAACCAGATGCGATCATACCGGCGATGAAATATTGAGCGAAGGAAACTCCATCAGATAAATTCTTGGAAAAAATTGTGCCAAAAATAAAGAGCAGCATGACTGGGAAGAGCAAGCTAAAGAAGACAACCTCTTTTTGGCGTAAGAATTGTCGAAATTCAAGACCGCCGCGCAAGACTCCGAGTCGGATCACACCAACTTGATGAACGTTACTCATGTGAATCCTCCGTGGTGATCATGTGGAGATAAATATCTTCAAGAGAAGGGCGAGAAACTCGCAGCTCTGGAATCTCACCTGAAAACTCTTGCGCCAAGCGAGTGATCTCTTGAGTTGGATTTGCAGTAACGAGAGAGTGCTCTTCGTTGTTGTGTCGCCAGCTCACAATCGCTTGCGCAGTATTTCGTCCGCCAAGGGTTGCTGGAGTAGCAATTTCTACGATTGACCCAGCGACAATTACACCGACTCGATCTGCCAACGCTTCGGCTTCATCGAGATAGTGAGTGGTGAGCACGATAGTTGTACCTGCTGCTTTAAGGTTTCGAATTAATTCCCAGAACGAGCGACGGGCTTGTGGATCAAAGCCAGTGGTTGGTTCATCAAGAAAGAGAATTTCAGGATTGCCAATGATTCCCAGGGCGACATCGAGTCGACGTCGTTGGCCACCCGATAAATTTCTGGCACGAATATTTTTCTGTTCGGTCAACCCCACCAACTCAATCACTGCATCTGGGTCTTTAGGGTTTGGGTAGTAATGTGAAAAGTGATGAACGGTTTCACCCACAGTAAGGTCTTGGCCATCCTCGGTTGATTGCAGAACTATTCCGATTCGAGTACGCCAAGCACGATCATTTCGGCCAAGAGTTTGCGGATCGCTGTTAAGTACGCTCACTTCACCAGAGTCGCGCTTGCGATAGCCCTCGAGAATTTCTACAAAGGTGGTCTTGCCAGCGCCATTTGGGCCAAGTAAGGCAAAGATTTCTCCGGAGTAGACATCGAGATCGACTTTATTAACTACAACTCGGCCTTCGTAACTCTTAACAACGTTCTTCACCGAGATGGCTAGATTCTTTGAAATAACCTCGGAAGAGTTTGCCGCTTGGCTCATGGCGCTAATGATATTGCCTTTACCGCAATCTTGCTCTGGCCAAAATATTGCTTTCGCCGAGTGTGAGAAACTAGAGCCATGACAGGATCGGATAGTGGCGCAATGAGCAATGAATCCGAGCGCGCGCTTGCAGAACTCGTTGGGGTCGATGCGAAGGATGCGGATCATATTCGTAGCCAGATCAACGAACTTCCGTTCTGATGTTTACCTATTAGCAACCTACACGATTCATATCTGTGAATAAATGATGGTTTAATCCAGTCATGGCCAATGCGCAAAAAACTGTAGTTGTAGTCGGCGGTGGCGTTATTGGAACAATGCACGCTGTACTTGCAATCAAGGCGGGGCATTTAGTTACTCACATAGAGCGCGATCAAGTTCCACAATCTGCATCGGTCCGTAATTTTGGTTTGGTCTGGGTCAGTGGCCGTGAAGCTGGCGCCGAACTCGAGATCGCACTTCGTGCCCGTCAGCTATGGGAAGAGATTGGCCAGGATGCTCAGATTGGTTTTCGCGCACAACACTCATTGACTATCGCCCAGAGCGAGATCGAATTCGAAGTGATGAGTGGGGCTGGTAATTTGGCCGATGCCGAAAAGCGAGGATTTGAAGTTCTATCTCGCGAACAGGTGATGGCACTCGAACCTTCACTCCTCGGAAATTACCGGGGCGGTCTGCTCTGCACCCAAGATGCTGCAGTGGAACCATCGATGTTGCTCGGAGGACTGCGCGAGTTTTTGACCAAGAGCCCGAACTACACCTGGCTGCCAAATTTTGAAGTCGTAGATTTTTACCACGATGAAACCGGCAACCACGTGACAGATATTACGGGTGCAAAAGTTTCAGGCGAGCTCATGGCAATATGCCCGGGCGCAGCCCATAAAGGTTTCTTGAGTGAGTTCTTCGAAGGAGCTGCGCTCCGTAAGGTTCACCTCCAGATGGGTGCTACCGCGCCAACAGATACTCCGTTGAAGCACTCTATTGCCGACGCCGACTCAATGCGCTACTACCCAGCTTTTAAAGAGCTACCTCTTCACCTCTTGCCACCGCAGAGTGACCTTGCAGCAGAGTTAAAGATGCAGTTGCTGATGGTCCAGCGTCTTGATGGCACATTCACAATCGGTGATACCCACGATTACGTCGAGCCATTTAGCCACGAGATTTTAGAAGCTCCTTACGAGCACCTCACCCAAGTGATGACCAACATCCTTGGAAAGCCAAGCCCGCAGATTGTTCGCAGGTGGGACGGGGTCTATTCACAAAGCACCAGCAAGGATATTTATTTCCGTAAAGAGCTTGCCCCTGGGGCAGTAGTAGTCACCGGTGGCGGAGGCCGTGGTAACACAATTTCACCAGCAGTAGCCGAAGAGACAATGATCGAGTGGAGCGCACTATGAGCGATATCAAATTAGTTGTGCTAGATGTTGCGGGCACTACTGCCAAAGATGATGGCCTAGTCGTAAAAGCATTCACGATTGCAATTGAACCGCTTAATCCAAGCGAGGATCGCTTGGCCGAGATGATTGATTATGTGAACGCCACTATGGGGCAACGTAAAATCGATGTCTTTACTCACTTGTGCGAAGGCGATATGGCGCAAGCGAACGCCGCGCATGATCGCTTTGTCGAGGCTTATAGCAACTTAGTTGCCGAAGGTCTGCTCGAGGAGTTCGACGGCGTGAGTGATTTTTTTGCCGAACTTCGCAACCGCGGCATTGGCGTCGGAATCACGACTGGATTCCCGCGATCGATTTTGGATTTCATTATTGAAGATCTGAACTGGTCCAAGCTCATCGATGTTTCCGTTGCGGCTTCTGAAGTTGCCGAGGGTCGCCCTGCGCCAGACATGATCGAGCGTGCAGTCGAGCTGTACAACCAAGGTTTTGGCAAGAGTGTAAGTGCTTCTCAAGTTGCCATTGCCGGTGACACCGAATCAGATATGCAAGCCGGTGCGCGCGCGAGTGTAGCAATTGTGGCGGGAGTGACTAGCGGAGCCGCGACGCGCGTGCAACTTGAAAATTCTGGCGCGACTACGGTTCTCAATTTCGCCACTGAACTCTTAGGGCAGCTCTAACTCACTAACAGGTTGACGCCAAAAGTTAACCTTTCGGACACGAATTAGATTCCCGCAGTCGGCCTGGTATTCAGTATCGAGCGCTTTGATTCCCTCACAAATCCTTAAAGGGGGACTAATGCGTAAGCAATTCATTATCGGAACAGTTGCAGCAATCGCTGTTGCACTCTTCCCAGCAGTCTCATCATCACCAGCAATGGCTGACGATGCAGCATTTGCTACTTGCACAGACCTCGCTTCATGCGGCGGTATGAGCGCTTTGATCAAAGCAGCTCAGGCTGAAGGTTCACTTAACATCACAACAGTTCTACGTAACTGGGCAGACTATGGCGATGCAATTGACTCGTTCCAAGCTGCATTCGGAGTTCACATTAACGATGACAATCCAGACGGTGGTTCTTCTTACGAGATCAAGTCAATCCAGACTGCTCCTCAAGCAAGCGCACCAGATGTAGTCGATATCGGAGCATCACACATTGCAGATGCAATGACAGGCAGCAAGACCGGCGGAAGCCTCTTCGCTCCATACAAGGTTGCAACATGGAACGACATTCCTTCAGCATGGAAGGATCCAGCAGGATATTGGTTCGGTAACTACTCAGGTCAGATCGTTCTTGGTTATGACGCAAAGCTCAAGGTTCACCCAACAAAGATCTCAGATCTCCTCAACCCAGCATTTAAGAAGGTTGTCGGTATCGCTGGCGACCCAACAGGTGCACAAGAAGCTTTGATCACAGTTATGACAGCATCTGTCGCTAACGGTGGATCACTAGACAACGTTCAAAAGGGTGTCGATTTCTTCCACAAGCTCAAGACAATCGGAAACCTCTCAGGTGCAAATGCTGATTCAACTCACATTGCAACAGGTAACCCAAAGGTCTGGTTCGACTACTCATTCAACGCTCTAGGAACACAACAAGCTGGCGCACAGATCGGTAAGACTTTCTACTACGTCAAGCCTTCTGATGCAGCAGTCATGGGTACTCCTTACATCTTCGGTATCAGCGCAACAGCTCCACACCCAGCAGCAGCACGTCTATGGGTTGAGTTCTTGATGTCTGAGAACAAGGGTCACCTTGCTAAGGATCTTGCTGGCGACGAGGCTTCACTCGTAGCAGCAGGCACACTCGATGGTGCTAAGTTGTTCAACTCACTCATGGGTGGACAGAACATCTTCACACTCGGTGGTGCGATTCCAATCGAGCAAGCTGCAATGGCAAAGAAGAAGCTTTTGGTTCCTTCACCAACTTCTATCTTCCAGCCAAACCCTGCTGCAGATAAGTTGACACTCCAGATGCCAACAGTTGCACAGCAGACAACAGCTACATCACTTCTCAAGACCGCATGGGCAAAGATCTAAAGAAATTTAGATAATAATCCGTGTCTAACACTTC
>Ga0164297_10000674_pt1 | contig 40801 bp, 21 predicted proteins | sample GEODES058metaG_FD_113539 | JGI IMG/M metagenome (GOLD analysis project Ga0164297, IMG submission 113539) | Dystrophic lake water microbial communities from Trout Bog Lake, Wisconsin, USA - GEODES058 metaG | ecosystem: Environmental > Aquatic > Freshwater > Lake | place: USA: Trout Bog Lake... | reverse complement strand
CAGGATAATTGCAGAGAGATATAGGAATAGAAGAAAAAGATTTGCACTAAGGTTAAACCTCATTGCAGCTTTCCATAATAGAGGCAATAGATTTAAACCTAAATGAATTGTCGAAGAGGTCTATCAATTAAACCAACGAACTTTCTATACACTTAAACCCATCTTCGGCAGGTAATTCTTCCCAAAGTATTTGGTAAATGGCAGTGGCAATGGGCATGGAGGCTTGTATTTGTTCATTGGTTTTATAGATACACTTGCTTGCATTATAGCCCTCTGCAACCATCTTCATTTCCAGTTGCGCAGCAGTTACACTATATCCTTTACCAATCATATTGCCGAAAGTCCGGTTTCTACTGTACAACGAATAGCAGGTTACCAACAAATCGCCTAAATAAACTGAGGCAGAATAATTTATGCTCCTTTGCTCCTCCTCACTTTCCTTGTCCCATACCATTTTCTTACAGAAGTCAGTCATTTCATGTGCACAGTTGGCTATATAAACACTTAAGAAATTATCGCCATAATCAAGTCCGTGTGCAATGCCCGCTCCCAACGCATAAATATTTTTCAGCACTGCCGCATACTGTACGCCAAATATGTCGTGGTTTACTTTTGTATTGATGTATTCTGTATTGAAACAAGTAGCAATTTGTGCAGCAAATGCTTCATCAATTCCAGAAAAAGTTAGATAGGATAGTTTTTCAGAAGCTACTTCTTCGGCATGGCAAGGACCGAGAACAGTAAAGTAGTCTTCTATTGGCAGATTGAAGGTTTCTTTCAGATACTCATTCAACAATTGATTGGTGCTTGGAAGAATGCCTTTTATGGCAGAGACAATCTTCTTTCCCTGAAAAATGTCTTTAGGTAAATTAGATAAAGCATCAATTGCATAAGCAGAAGGGACGGCCACAATCAGGATATTCGATTCACGGATTACTTCCTCCACACTACAATTAAGCACTAGCTGCTCCGTATCAAAATAGGCAGCCCCTAGATAGTGCGGGTTATGCCCTCGCTTTTTAAACGTAGTAATTGTTTTATTGTTCCTGATCCACCAATTAATCGTGTTTCCATTATCAGTCAAAATCTTAGCCAGTGCGGTACCCCAACTACCGCTTCCAATCATTCCAAATTTCATTAGCAAGCCCTTTTTAATGATTAATGGTTAATGATTAATGGTTAGATAAACACTAATCACCAATCATTAATCATTAACCATTTACCATTAATCATTATTTCTTGTCCTCTTCGTACAATTTATCCTTTGCCACAACCTTCACTTTGTTACCCGTCTTCAGTGTTTTACTAACAACGGAGTAAGGTGCGGTGATTACTTCGTCACCAACTTTCAAGCCATCCAATAGTTCTATATAATTGATGTCCTGAATACCTGTTTTTACTTTTACTTGCCTTACAGTATCTGCTTTTTGCAATACAAAAACTACTTCATCAAAGCCGTATTGAGCAGTATCTGATTTAAATTTATCATCACTTGATCCATCTTTCTTATCGTCTTTTTTATCACTGGCAACTTTGTCTGGTTTGTTGCTGCGGGTAGTAACGGCATTCAATGGCACAGACAAAACATTCATTTTTGTCTTGGTTTGAATATCCGCACTCGCACTCATATTAGGACGAAAAGGAAAACTTTTGTGGGGGACGATAAGATCTTTGTAGCTATCCAACAACAACCGGATATGAACTTTATATTCTGTAACATCAGTTGTAGAAGAAGTGATTGAAGTTGTAGGATTAGCTATTTTATAAACAATACCCTTGAATTTACGCCCAGAATATGCATCCACTTCCACCAATGCAGTATCGCCAATCTTTACCTTTGGAATATCATTTTCACCCACATCAACCCTTGCTTCAATGCTACTCAAATCGGCAATGCGCATCATTTCTGTTCCTACATTAAAGCTGTTCCCTGCCACACGCTCCCCTTTTTCTACCGCCAATAAACTTACTACCCCGTCCATCGGTGCAGTAATGATGGTGCGGCTAAGGTCTTTATCTGCCTTTGCTAGTTGAGCCTTATTGCCCAAAATATTTGCATCACTACTTTTCAAACCTTCTATGGCTGCTTTATAATTTGACTGTGCAGCCAGATATGCCTGTTGTGCACTTTCAAATTCTGATGCAGCAATCACTTTATCCTTTAATAGTTTTTGTTGGCGATCATAAGTCAGTTTTGCTTGGTCGAGGGTTGCTTTCAAACCAACTATACTCGCCTCCGAATTACTTTTTTGTGCTTCCGCTTGCACCAATCCCGCTGACACCTGATCTTTTTGAGTCTGGTATATATCAGCATAAATCTTCGCCAATATTTGTCCTTTCTTCACGGTGTCGCCTTCATTTACATACAATTCCACAATCTCACCACTGATATCTGGGCTAATTTTCACTTCTACTTCTGGATAAATCTTGCCACTTGCATTTACTGTTTCAGTGATGGTGCGATAAGTAGCTTTTTCAGATGCCACCAAAGTCCCTTCTTCCTTCCCAATTATCCCAGCTTTCTTCAAGCCAAATAATCCGCCAAGTAATACTACTAGGCCAACAATTATCCAAAGTAATGTCTTATTCATAATTCGTATTTTAGTTATGAATTATGAGTTATAAGTTATAAGTAGGTCACTCATAACTTATAACTCATAACTAAAGTTTAAGTCCTTGACCCTTATAGAACTCCAGCAACTTCATTTTGAATATATAATCATATTCATTGCTCACCTGTTGCAGTTTTGCCCGTAATAAATTGTTCTGATTGGTTAACAAATCTATTGTACTCAACAAGCCCAACTCATACCTTTTCGTTGCAAAATCAAACGCTTTTTGGTTGCTTTCTACACTTTTCTTTCCAGCATTAAATTTTTGAATTGCAGAAACAGCATTGGAATAGGCAGTGTAAATATTTTGTTTGAGGGTCATATCAGCCCCTTCTTTATTAAGCAATTGTGTTTTGTAAGTCAGCTTCGATTGCTCATACGCTATCCTATATTGTCCATTATTGAATACTGGCACACTCAAACTAAACCCTAGAGTCTGCCCAAAGTTATTACTCAATTGACTTCCATATCCGGTCCATAATTGCCCAAAACTATTCTTGGATTCTTGTTCGATGATGTTTGGAGAGCTTATATAATAATTGGTTCCACCAACATTTACAACGTCTCCATTTGGACTATAACCACCCAGACCATAGGTAATATTTTTAAGGGAATTATAAAAGTTACTAGATAGATTCACCCCAAAAGATAGGGTAGGATATAGTTGCGCCTTATATGCATCGATGTTTTTAGCAGCTGCTTTTATCCTGAATTCATTGCCCTTTTGCAACGGTTGATTGCCCAATGCCAATTGATAAACAACTTCGGGCTGCATCTCTCCCAAAGGCAACACCGGAATTGAAGCGGCATCGGGTATAGCCACCTCAAAAGGAGCAGCCGCATCAAGATTCAACACTCCTTTTAGGGAAAGTACGCTTTGCTCATAGCTTATCTCAGACGTTATATAAGTACTACTATCGTTTGCCAACTGCGCCTCTATTTCTACCCTGTTTAGTTCAGGTAAAGCACCTGCATCAACTTGTTTTTGGGTTAATTCCAATTGACTTTGGGTTTGTGCAATTTGTATCTGACTTATGATAACCTGTTCTTTTGCTGCCAAAACCTGCAAATAATAGGTGCAAACACTTAATGCAGCATCGTTTGCAGCCTTTTCTACATCTGCAAGGGCAGCTTTTGCAGAGAATTTGGCATAGGAAATATTATCCCACAAACGATTGGCATTGTATAATTGTATCCCACTTTGAAATTGATAAGTTTGGTAAATAGACTGTACATTGCTGTAAACATTGGTGATACGGTCAATGGAACGCCCAAACTGCGCACCTAAACCAGTATTGAAAGTTGCATTGGGATAGAGTAGCAATTGTGCCTGTTTCAATTGCAATTCGCTGATGCGAGCCTGTACATCAGCTTGTTTTACAGAAATATTATTCTTCATTGCATAATCAACGCAGCGGCGCAAGTCCCACTTGTCTTGTGCGGTTGATTGAATTGCAATTAGTAAAAGAAAAATGTATAATAAGGATTTCATAATGTACAAAGTAAACGAAAGGAAACGATGCAATCAAAAGTAATGATGATTTGTCTGATTAAAATGAAAAAAATGATTTTACTTTTCATTTATGTTTACCATTCATTTCGGATTTCTTTAGTGTGTTGGTGAAAATCTTCACTTTGTTCCTCAGATAATTGCAATTTCCCTCTTTTTATAATAAAAGATAAAGTACAACAAAAAGAAAAGCACCATCAACACAATACCGGTAATGGCAGCAGATGGATTGTCTATTATAACTGCGGTGGCGATAACAAAATAAGCTAACACAAATATTACACACAGATAGGGCGTAATATATTTTGTGAACCCTGTAATACTTTCATTTCCCTGCTTTCTTTTTCTTAAGATAAACAAAGTGGCAGCGGAGAAACTAAACCCAATACAATCGAGAAAGATGCTAAAATTAAGCACATTATCTACTCCTTTTCCAAAGAAAGCTATTACAATAGCAATGATTGCAAAGGCAGTAAGACTTGGTATCATTGCATCAGTCTTAGGATGTTTGTACGAGAATATCTTGGGAAAAACATTATCCTTGCTCATGGCATACATCACCCTTGGATTACTTAGCAGCGATACATTTACATAAGCCAATACGCTCAAAAACATACACGCATCAAACACTTTTCCGCCAGCTTTACCAAACCAGGTCTCACATAGCAATGCACCGATGGCGGTTGCGTTTTTCATCTTGTCGAATCCAATTACTTTTACGTAGGCGTAACTGATGGCTAGGTATAAGAACAATACAATTATTATTCCCAAAACAATCCCCTTTTGCAGTGTGGCGGGTGTTTTTGTTTCACTACCGAAGTTGATGGTCTGTTGATAGCCGCCATAGGTAAAAAACACGGCAACTAAACTCACCATTAGCAACAATCCCGCATTGTGGCCGTCATAAGCATATATTTTGCTACCCGATGTATTGTATCCGTGTGGTGCAACGTTTAAACCAGTGAAACATGCTGAAATCAGCAATATTATCAACCCAATCTTGGCAAGCATCAACAGATTCTGGGTATTGCTGCTTGTCTTTAGCCCTAATAAATTTATCCCATAAAACAATGTAATTGGAAGTATGGCTGAGAGAATGGTAAACAATTCTCCCGAAGGTTTGCCAAACAATAAATCACTCACATAATCCGAGCCTATCAACGCCACCACTGCAATGGATGCTGCGTTACTTATTAGTATCAGCACATTTACCGTAAACCCCACCGATGGATGGTAACATTCTGCAAATACATTGTAATATCCTCCAATAGACGGTAATCTTAACCCTATTTCTGCATAAATCAATGCACCAAACAGCGCAATGATGCCTCCTATTATCCATGCTGCGAAAAATATGGTAGGCGTACCTGCTTTTGCCGCAATAGTAGCGGGCGTTTTAAATATGCCCATCCCTATTACCAAGCTTATCACAATCATTGTGAGGCTAAAAAGGTTCAATTGTTGTTTTCTCATAACTAGTGTTTCAAATGTAATTGAATTGCTAGCTCAATGCGAATCTGATTGGATTTATTTTAACTTTTCCATTATAGTTGGTTAGATTTGTGGTATAAAGTTTGGCTATATGAGTAATTAATTATTTATCACTTAAAAAATGTTTAAAATGAAACGGAAAATGAATCAACTATTGACAGCGATGGCATTTGCAATGTGCCTTGTCGTTTGTGGAATCTCTACTGCAAAAGCCGCCAACAATTTAGGGGAACACCCTTTTTACCTGCGTGCTTTGTCCGATTTGCGTGCTGCAAGATGGATGATATACCATACCCCAGGTAATTGGATGCGTTCTAGGGAAGAAGAAGGTGCCATTAGGGAAATTGATGCTGCAATCAATGAAATAAGGCAAGCATCTATTGATGACCACAAAGATATTATGGATCATCCGCCAGTTGATGAACCTCGTGAGCATGTTGGCAGGTTGCAACAAGCGATTTTCTATTTGAAGAAGTCGCGTGAAGATGTTGGCCAAGAAGAAGATAATTTCTTTGCCCGTGGGTTGCGTAACCGTGCTTTCCGTCATATTGATGAGGCAATTAGGTTTACAAGAACTGCCAAGCATGTTTAAACGTACTTAAAGATTATTGCAACCAAGGGCGGTTGATGTAACCATCAACCGCCCTTTTTTTGTAGTACTTTATACATATTTTAAGGTTTTTTTAAGCTAAATGACCCCTGTTTGATTATTCTTAAATCCCAACCCTTTATTTTGCAGATAATGTACCTATTCATACTAATTATTGGCGTTTTGTTCTTGTGCTATGCGGCAATAATGCTTCTTTACAAGCATTGGTTCATCAAGCTAAAACCTTACGTTCCCCAAACAAATTATCTCCCAAAAACTTCTTTTACTATTCTTATCCCTGCTCGAAATGAAGCAGATAACATAAGTAAGTTGCTACATTCAATCATTCTACAGGATTATCCGACAGATTTATGGGAGGTGATTGTGATAGATGATTTTTCTACAGATTCTACCGCAATGATTGTATATGAGTTCAGCCTTATTTTTCCAAACATAAGTTTTGTCCGTCTTTCTAAGGTATTGAAAGACACTAAACTTAATTCTTATAAAAAGAAAGCTATTGAAATAGGCATTATGGCCGCAACGAAAGAATGGATTGTTACAACCGATGCAGATTGTATTGCTGATTATGATTGGTTGGCAACTTTTGATGCTTATATCCAAGAAAAGAATCCTGTATTTGCTGGTGGACCTGTTGCTTTTACAAATGATGGAAGTGTGTTGCAAACTTTTCAGTGCATAGACTTTATGGCGTTGCAAGGCATTACTGCGGCTGCGGTTTCTGCGGGATTGCATGCAATGTGTAATGGTGCAAACTTAGCTTATAAAAAAGAAGTTTTCTACGAAGTAAATGGCTTTAAAGGCATCGATAATATTGCAAGTGGCGACGATATGCTGCTGATGAACAAGATAAAAGCTGCATATCCCGATAGAATGGGGTATGTTTTTAGTCCCAAAGCAATTATCAGAACCGAGCCAATGCATACGCTTAGTACCTTTATCAATCAACGGATTCGTTGGGCTAGTAAAACCAATAAATACAAAGATGTGAGCGTGGTGATTGTTTTATGGCTGGTATTGCTACTAAATATTGGTCTATTGGCAATGCCTTTTGCTGCTTTCTTTTTTCAGCCATTAATTTGGTTTTGGCTAGTACTTATCATCTTAAAAACATGGATTGAAGCAAGCTTTGCAGTACATATTGCCGCTTTCTTTTCCATCAATTTAAAGAAAAGGGATATGTTGCTACAATTCCCACACATACTCTACACAAGTTTTGCTGGATGCTTTGGTATGTTTGGAAAATACAGTTGGAAGGATAGGAAAGTGAAGTAAATAATTCGAGATACTGATTAGTTTTCTTTAGTTGCAAAGCCAATATGTACCATTTAATTATCAATTGTCCATTATCAATTGCCTTACCCTCTCGCTGCTTCCAACAATTTTATTGCCGCATCCGAAAGCACATAATGCCCGGAAGCATCTTTTACTATGAGATTCCTGGTCTTTAGTGCCTTAAAATGTTTGGCAATCCCACCCAAAGATAATTTGGTAATCTTCATCAAATCCTTTTGCTGACACTTAGGATTGGCGTACAAATGGGCAAGCGTTTTTGCGGTGTTGCTCAAAGCACTTTCGGGACAATTATTCATAAATGCCTTTAGTTTACCCGCAAGCACTACTAAATTTATAGTGCGAGTACCCAATATATTTTCAGTAGTACCATAAATGACGTCATTTGTGCCTATCCTATTTTTATCATAGGCATAAATTGTTTCATTTATGCCTATCTCATTTTTAGGAATGCCATCTGCAGCGTCATTTGTGCCTATCTTATTTTTATCATAGGCATAAATTGTTTCATTTATTCCTATGATATTTTTAGGAATGCCATCCGCAACGTCATTTATGCCTATGTTATTTTTAAGGTAGGCATAAAGTGAAGTTTCTGTCTCCTGCAATTTTTCTGTGAGTACATAAATGATTGTATTCAGGCGTTTGTTTTCTTCACGCAGCAGTGTAATTTCATCTTTCATAACTAGCAATTTTATTTAATACTTAGTAAGTCTCCGCCTATCGCCCCTAACTATTTTTACTGGAGGGCTAATCCTCGTTCTAATCCTATACAAAAAATAAACATATAGTAACATTTCAATGAGAAGGCATAGCCAATTTTTATAAGTACATCTATTTCTCAAACGAAGCTCTGTCTTATTTTATTTATTCAGGAATAAATCTTTTTTTCTTGATGGAATGGTTTTGATAATCCAATTATTTCAACACAATATGATGGTAAACCTATCTGTTATAAAAGTGATTATGCCTACCTTAGCCGCTTCTAAAAAATGACTTATTTATAACTCATTATTATCAACTAATTACATAATAATTCAATGAATAATATTACTACTAGTCAGGCTCTTTTTTCCCGTGCCCAAGAATCTATTCCGGGCGGTGTCAATTCCCCAGTTCGTGCTTTTAAGAGTGTTGGTGGAACACCGTTGTTTATTAAAAAGGCAAAGGGTGCGTACCTATATGATGCCGATGATAATCAGTATATAGACTATATCGCCTCTTGGGGGCCTATGATTTTGGGTCACGCTTACGAGCCTGTTATCAAAGCCATTCAAGAGCAAGCCGTTTATTCCACTTCTTACGGTGCGCCCACTGAGTTGGAAATAAAGATGGCTGAATTGATAAAAAGTATGGCTCCAAACGTGGATTTGATACGCATGGTGAGCAGCGGTACGGAGGCTTGTATGAGTGCGGTGCGGGTGGCGAGGGGCTATACGGGGCGCAATAAAATAATTAAGTTCGAGGGTTGCTACCACGGTCATGCCGATAGTTTTTTGGTGAAGGCAGGTAGTGGTGTGGCTACTTTTAATATTCAGACGGTGCCAGGCGTTACGGCCGGTGTTGCCAACGATACCCTCACTTGTGCCTACAATGATTTGGAAGCTGTGGAGCAATTGGTGAAAGATAATAAAGACCAAGTTGCGGCAATAATAGTAGAAGCTGTTGCGGGCAATATGGGTTGCATCTTGCCCAAAGAGGGCTATTTGAAAGGACTAAGAAAGATTTGTGACGATAATAATATTGTATTGATATTCGACGAGGTGATGACGGGTTTCCGCCTTGCTTTGGGTGGCGTGCAAGAGAAATTGGGCATCGATGCCGACCTTGTAACTTACGGGAAAGTGATTGGTGCGGGTATGCCTGTTGGGGCTTTTGGTGGTAAGCGTCACATTATGGAAGTAGTTTCCCCGTTGGGTAATGTGTATCAGGCGGGTACTTTGAGTGGTAATCCTATTGCGATGATTGCCGGCTATACCTTGCTTTCTATCCTAAAAGATAATCCTGAAATCCTGAAAGAACTGGATGCAAAAACTTTATATCTGAAACACGGATTGGATAAAGTTTTGAAGGCTTCTGGAACGCCTTATGTCATCAATCACCTTGGTTCTATGCTTAGTATTCACTTTAGCGAGCATCCTGTTACAGACTTCGCTTCTGCCGCCGCTGCCAATAACGAACTCTTTAAAAAGTTCTTCCACGCTATGCTCAATCGTGGAGTTTATCTTCCACCGAGTGCCTTCGAAAGTTGGTTTTTGAACAATGCCCTTAGTTATGAGGACTTGGATAAAACAATTGTTGCCGTGGAGGAAAGTTTGATAGAGATATTGTAGCCGATAAGCGTAGATTAATTATTTCTTTTCCTTATCTATGTAGAATTTAAGTTGCAGATTGAGTACAAACTCAACTGACGGCTCTATAACGACGGGGTTAATGACCTTATCGAAGCCTGAATAATTTATTTTATCGTAGTAATAGGTCGTATTCTTCTGCAAGTTTTTTCTCTTCCCATAGTCATTATCCTGAAAAACGGTGGAGACATTAGGGCTATAGCTCTTATACTGTTGCGATGGCGAGATGCTGTAATAGGTATCGCTATAAATTTCGGAAGAGGGGAGTAGTTGCACATTCGTAGCCATCGTGTACAATTTCTTCTTGCTGTTTATTATATCCATTGCCACCTGAAACAGTTGAAGATAGATTTTATTGACATCGGCAACATTGTAATCGACCTTGGCAATGTCATAAATACCATACTCAGATGCAGTGATTACCATTTTATCTAGGTCACTGATATTTTTAAATTGAATAATCACGTTCTTCTTCTGCTCAAATCCACTGATGTATTGCTCGGCATAATTCCGCATTACCTTATAATCTGCTATTTCGGTTTGAGTGGTCATATCCACATAAATATCTGTTTTCGCAATGCCCATCTTTGTCAATGCAGCAATGAAATTCTGTATGCGAGTATCTATTCTTGAATTAGCATCCTTAAGTGTTGTTGCGGTATCTGACACACCAAATGTTACCACATAGTTGTCGGCAATCACATTGGTCAAAACATTGGCTTCAACCAGAAAAGAAGTATCCGATAGGTACAACTTATTTATTGTATGGGAGCTTTCGGTTTGTCGGTTATAGCTATTGTCGATGACGCTGTTGCCACTATGTTGTGCAAAGCAAATGGTGGTAAAAAGCAGTACAGCAATGTTTAGAGTGATAATTTTAAGTCTCATATTTACAAGTTTACTGTGAGACTTAAAATTTAGCTAGGGTTTAATTTACTGAACGCAATTTTTGTTTCAATGTCAATTCCGATTAAACGGCCTGTTATAAGTATTTTATTGTTCACTAATTTTATAATCTAAGCTTATTCCTTTTGCCTATTTCTTCCTAGTTATAACTTGTATCCTGCAACCAGTAACTAATTATTAATAGTCCACAACTTGCTCTTGTATAGTTTGAGGGATTTCTCTCCATTCGTATTGCTGATTACGAAGTTGAGGTTCAAAGCCTGCTTCAGCGATGGCATCTTGAATGGTTTTGTAGGTAAACCTATGTGGCGCACCAGCAGCACTTACCACATTTTCTTCAAGCATAATACTTCCAAAGTCATTGGCACCACCGTGTAGAGTCAGTTGTGCCGTTTGCTTTCCAACCGTCAACCAACTCGCCTGAATGTTTTTGATATTGGGCAACATGATACGGCTAATAGCAATCATGCGCATATATTCTTCGGGGGTTGTGAGGTTCTGTACGCCACGAATCTTAGTCAACAAAGTATCTACATCCTGAAAAGTCCAAGGGATAAATGCAAGGAAGCCCTTGGCATCAGCAGGTTTCTTGGCTTGCACTTCCCTTATTTTGACAAGGTGAATAAACCTTTCTTCCAATGTTTCCACGTGTCCAAACATCATGGTGGCACTGGTAGTAATATTTAGTTTATGTGCTTGGTGCATGATTTCCAACCATTCGTCAGCACCACATTTTCCTTTGCTTATCAATCTGCGAACCCTATCTATTAATATTTCTGCACCAGCACCGGGCAAGGAATCCATACCTGCATCCTTCAAGGCTTTTAATACTTCGGCATGGGTACTCTTCTCTAGTTTGGTGATGTGCGCTATCTCTGGTGGTCCGAGTGTGTGCAACTTTATGGTAGGAAACTCTTGCTTGATTGCCCTAAATGTATCTGCATAAAACTTTAAGCCAAGCTCAGGATGATGCCCTCCTTGCAATAACAATTGATCGCCACCCCAAGCAATAGTCTCTGTTATTTTTTTTCTGTAAGTAGGCATGTCGGTTATGTATGCCTCAGCGTGACCGGGTATCCTATAGAAATTACAGAACTTGCAGTTGGCAATACATACATTGGTGGTGTTTACGTTTCTGTCTATCTGCCAAGTTACTTTTCCATGCGGCACTTGAATTTTTCTCAATTCATCTGCTACAAACATCAGTTCAGTTAGGGGAGCATTCTCAAATAGAAACATCCCTTCCTCTACACTTAAAAACTCAAACGCCAAGGCCTTCTTGTACAAATCTGCTAACTGCATAATATTATCCTTTTAGAATGAAACAAAAGTAAGGGTGTTAAGTTTGCCATAAAGAAGCAAATAAAAATTGACACAAAGACACGAAGTCAGAAAGTAGCACTAAGTGTTATCCTTATTCTTCTTTGTGCTTCTTTGCGTCTTAGTGTCTTTGTGGTTAGTAATCTATAATGCATCAAATACAGACTTAGCAAAAGCATCCAAGCTCGGATCCCTTGCACCCATTAGAAGAAGTACGCAATCATCAGTGAGATGTGGTCTCAATGAATTAACCAAATAGTTTCTATCCTCAACAAAGAAGGCATTGGGATGGGTGATTTTGATACCTTCAATTAAATCGTTGGCACTAATATCTTTTATGGCAGTACCGCCAGCATAGAATATCTCACTCATCCATATTTCATCTTGCGGACGAAGTGCCTTGCTGATTGACTCAATAAAATCATTCTTTAGAAAGCGAGTAGGTCCATAACCATGCGGCTGAAACCAGGCAATTACCTTCTTTGCCAATGGCTGCACGCCCAATATTGCCGCAGCAACTTTGGCTGGGTTATGGGCATAATCATCTATTACCCAAATATTGTTCTTCTTGCCCAACACTTGGTTTCTTCTATAAATCCCTTTGTAATTTTTAATTGCTTTGCTGCATATTTCAAGACTTACCCCCAACTGATTTGCCACTGACACAGCCGCCAATACATTCTCCATATTGTGTTTGCCGATGGCATCGAGGGAGAAAGGAATATGATTGATGAAAAAATTTATATGTAACCCAGACTGTAAGAAACCAGTTGCCTTATAGTTTGCATCGGCATCTGTGGAGGTAAAGTCTTGGTTTCTGTTTTGGGAGAAAGCCGCCGTTAATTCCTGAGAGGCATTGACCACAAACTTCCTGCTGTTACTTTTAAATATCTCAAATATCTCTTGTAGTTCACTGATTTCTTTATGGTCTTTATCTATGTTTAATAAAACCCCAATCTCTGGATGATAATTAACAATCGATCCATCGCTTTCATCTGCCTCAATCACCAACAAATCTCCTTTGCCTAGTTGGGCATTGCCTATCTTACCTTGTTCTTGCAACCTTACCAAACCCGCACCACTGATGATGCTTGGCTGCAATCCTGCATAGTCCAATATATCAAACAACATGGCAGTGGTAGTACTCTTTCCGCTTGTGCCACCGATGGCGATGGTACGTTTTTCTTGTACAATCAAACTCAATAATTCTGCCCTTTTGATAATGGGGATTGATAGGCTGTTAGCCTTTTGTATCTCTATATTGGTTTCTTCAATTGCTGTCGAAATAACAATCAACTGTGTTTGTTCATCTATGCCACTACCGTCTTGCAGAAAACATTGTATCCCTTCTGCCACAAGTTTCTCTTGTGTTTCATTCGTTTCTGATGGATGAAAGTAGCGGTCGCTACCAGTGATAGTTTTCCCTGCTGCCGAAAGATATTGCGCAATCGCACTCATACCTGTTCCTGCAACGCCGATGAAATGTATTTTCTGAATGTCTGATAAAGAATTAATTGCAAGCATAATCTCTCTTATTTGTAAGTGGTCAAAGGTAAGAGTTGCGGGGGATGTGGATATACTGATTGATGTCATTCATTTTTATAACAACGATTGGAATATTTGTTAATCTGCTTGGTTTTCTTAGGGTTTAGATAGCGAATTGTATGTGTCATTATCAGAATCTGGTAAAATAGATGCCGTTCCACCTAAGTTTGATATGCTTCCCTCGGCTTTTGATGCCCTTCCGCCTTCCCTCGATGTGCCACCCTGTCAGTTTGATGCCCTTCCGGCGACTTTGCCTGTGCTTCCGGCGATAAATTATATGCTACCCTGTCAGTTCGATGCCCTTCCGGTGACAATTGATGCGCTTCCGGTGACTTCAAAATACCTTATTGCGCTCTGCTTCGTATGCTTACTTAGTTTATAAATGGTAAACTGTGTTCATTTACAGCGTATCCTGAATATCTTAAAGGCTTTGGAGATGATAATTAACAATTAAACAGAAAATAAACTTTATGAAAGTATAATGAATAAAGAAAATAAATAAGGTAATAGTAGATTAAAGTTATTTGCGGAGAGGTTTTATATCGGGGATTCTAATATTTCTACTCTATAACTGATATTTCTTCTTCTAAACTCGTCATTTTAAAATTGCCTTTGGAAGAACCCCAAAAATTGAGGTTATTTGCAGCGAACTAAATGAATGATAAATGTTACCAAAGTATAAACGAGTGTTACTAAAGTTATCGGGAGAAGCCTTGTTGGGCAATCAAAGAAATGGTGATCCATTTAACCCGAAAATCATTGAACAGTATGCAATAGATATCAAATCGGTGACTGATTTGGGTGTTCAAGTAGCAATAGTTATTGGCGGTGGCAATATTTATCGTGGGATGAATGAAGCCGAAAGTGGCATTGAACGGGCGCAAGGCGATTATATGGGGATGCTTGCAACTGTGATAAACGCCATGGCTATGCAGGCAATGTTGGAGAGTAAAGGCGTTTTTACGAGGTTACAAAGTGCAATTCACATGGAATCTGTTGCCGAGCCTTATATACGCCGCAAGGCTTTGAGGCATCTTGAGAAGGGGCGTGTGGTGATTTTTGGTGCTGGTACGGGCAATCCTTATTTTACTACTGATACAGCGGGAAGCCTTAGGGCAGTGGAAATGAAAGCCGATGTGATATTGAAAGGTACAAGGGTTGATGGGATTTATTCTGCAGACCCAGAAAAAGACCCTACTGCTACAAGGTACGAAACACTGACTTACGAAGAGTGCATCAGCAAAAACTTAAAGGTGATGGACATGACAGCATTTACATTGTGCATGGAAAATAAGATGCCGATAATTGTTTTTGACATGAACCAGCCTGGCAATTTGCTTAGTGTAATAGAAGGAATGAAGGTGGGGACGCTGGTGAAATAATTGATAATGGATAATTGACAATTGATATTTGGCAAGCAATAATTATCAATTGTCAATTATCCATTAAATTTACTGTGCCCTCGACATATATTTTTCCATTTCTTTTAGTTGGGAAAGAATTTCCTTCGATTTTGGTTTGCAATCTTTGGCTTTCCTAAAGAAATCCCTTCCTGCCTTGAATTGTCTTTTTTGCATAAAAATCTGACTCATGCTCATGTAAGCCACTGCTTCGCTGTCTTTATCAGGAAATCCAAGCCTGATGGCAGCCCTGTAATAACCTTCTGCAGCTTTGTAATCCCCTTTTTGCATGCACATCATCCCTAGTTGAAGCTTGTTGGAACTTTCGGCATGAGGCATCGCTGTGCCAAGGTCGTTACTATGTTTTAAAAACTTTTCTGCTTGGTCAAAATCTTTATTCATCATAGACAGATTTCCTTTGATTGTGTAATAACCACTTCGAACGGGTTTGTACAACAGGTTAGGATACCATACCATTTTCAATATTTTTTCTACTTCTTCAACATTGCCCGATTCCATATACGGTTCTACCAATCGCAATGGACCAATGAAAAAATGACCAGCCAATCCAATCACCCCAAGAAAATACAATGGTGATGCAGGCCAGAACCCAGAAACGCCTGTTACATTCAAAACAATACCGATAAGAATCCCAGCAAGACTTACCCAGAAACGGTATTTAATCAATAAATAATAAAACTTCATACACGATAATTAGGCGTCAAATATAAGGAGAGTTTATGGTAGCAATAAGTTACTTGGTTAATTGGGTGCAACTGATAGCAAATGAGAAAAATAGCGAGGGATAAGACGTTGTCAGAAAAAAGTATGCTTTGGTAGTGGCATTACCATTATTTTTGCGGCGTTAGGGGTCTCATAGTTCAATGGATAGAATAGGCGTTTCCTAAACTCTAGATACAGGTTCGATCCCTGTTGAGACCACTCTTAAACAAAAGGTTAGACTAATTGGTCTAACCTTTTTTATTTAAAGATTATTCTGTTTTAGCATGTTGTAGGCAGCATTTTTGTAAGTTTACATTATCAACACAAAAGTTGTGACAGGTATTACAGTCAATGAAAACTTTAGACTTTGATTTGTAGGTGATTAATGAAATTTAAGATTGATTGATATGTGGAAATATAGTTTATTAATTATTGTGGTTTTGGTTTGTCAGTTAAGTTTAAAAGCACAGCATGCAACTAACAAAGAGGCATTGCAGCAAATGGCATTGAGGTATAAGCATGAGTCGATTAATAGTTATCATAAAACAGATTCCCTTGCAAAACTTAATCATTGGCCAATCACTATGAAGGGTAAGAATGGAGGCTTTGCAAAATTGGTTGGCACAAACAAGTACAACAAACCAGTTTACTATACCACTTTCAACAATGTGGATGCGGCTGCAACGGTAGGCACAAGTGCCTTGTGGAAAGGAGGGAGCAGTGGATTGAACTTGAATGGCTCGTCTTCAAATATGAAAAACAAACTTGCCGTTTGGGATGGAGGTAGGGTTTTGGATACGCATATTGAACTGGCGGGAAGAATAAATAGAATGGATTCGTCAACATATAATGAGTTTTCTGACCATGCCACTCATGTAACGGGTACTATGATGGCAAGGGGCATCAACCCTTTAGTAAAAGGAATGGCAAATGGATTGCAAGGTATTCTCACCTATGAATTTGGTCTTGATGGTTCAGATTACAGTGATATACCTGAGATAACTGGGGTCGCATCGGACATTTTTCTATCCAATCATTCTTATGGAAGTGTCTGTGGCTGGTATGAGGATAGCGGGGGAAGTTGGTACTGGTCTGGCAACAATGGCGACACTGTTGATTACAATTTTGGATACTACAGTCAAGAGACTCAACAGTTAGATAATATTTGTTACAACGCCCCGTACTATCTGCCAATTAGGGCTGCGGGTAATAGCAGAGACCAAAACGGCCCTGCGGTTGGAAATAACTACTATTATTACGTGGGAAACAGTTTTTATCCTCAACAAGCGACAAGACCAGCAGGCATTTCGAGTAATAATGCCTACAACACTTTGGCTCCAGAAGCCAGTGGCAAAAATATTATAACTGTTGGTGCTATATCGGCTATCCCTAATGGTTATAAACAGCCGAGTGATGTGCATATGACTTCGTTTAGTAGTTGGGGACCTACAAATGATGGGCGCATCAAACCAGATTTGGTTGGGGATGGCGTAAATGTATACTCTACTGTTTCAAGTAATGACAGTGCCTATGATTATGATAGTGGAACATCCATGTCTTCGCCAAATGTTGCGGGTTCTTTATTGTTACTACAGGAATATTATGCTGAATTGCATAATGGCGATTCTATGAGAGCGGCCACATTAAAAGGGTTGGCAATTCATACTGCAAATCAGGCGACCACTGTTCCTGGACCAAGTTATGCTTTTGGCTGGGGGCTATTGAACACTGCTCAAGCAGCGGAAGCCATCAAAGTTTCCAATGCTACAAAGAATTCCACTAATTCGGCTTATTTGATTTATGAAAACACCTTGAATAGTGGACAGCCATTTACCCAAACATTTACTGCTACAGGTACTGGATTGCTAAAGGCTACTATCTCATGGACTGACCCAGAAGGGCAGGTGGTGACCGTTGATTCTACTCATAATCCGATAGCTCAGTTGGTAAATGATTTGGATTTAAGAATTGTAAAGAATGACACTAACACATATCAACCGTGGATATTGAACCCTACCAATCCTGGTGCTGCTGCGACAACAGGGGATAATTATTTGGATAACGTGGAGCAAGTGGTTGTAGATACAATAAATAAGGGTGATACCTATACCATACAAATTACGAATAAAGGCACATTAGTTAATGGTTCGCAAGCATATTCACTAATCATTTCGCAACCAGGGGATACTGCCTTGCCATTAAAGCTCCTAAGTTTTACTGCTTCTTTGGTTAATGGAAACGTGGATTTGAAGTGGGCTACAACTGATGAAGTAAACACTAAATCTTTTATTGTGGAAGCAAGCATCGATGGAAATGACTGGAATAATATTGCAACCCTTCCTTCAAAAAACAATAAGTCAGGTAACCAATATACCCTAGATAACATTGTTCCCCAAAATGGCACAAACTATTACAGGCTCAAGATGGTGGATGTTGATGGTAGTTTTACCTATTCGGAAGTACAATCAATTCAAGTTATGATTAGCAAAGAATTGTTTTCATTGGCTCCAAACCCTGCAGGCAATCATACAACGCTTACTTTTGACAAGGATATAAAACAAGCATCTTTTACTGTGTTCAATATGTTGGGCACAGTTGTGGCTGCCAAGCAAGTAAACCTTCAAGGGACGAATACTTGCCAGATAGAAACAACCCATTTGCCATCAGGCATTTATAGTATTCGGGTAAATACCAGCATTGGCACTTCTATCAAAAAGCTTTTGATTAATCATAATTAATGATTGTTTGATGGGGGCTTGCCATCTTTTTCCCTTATTAATACCCTCTATTCAGTGACTAACACATAGCTGATTCCGACTGGTTCACACTTCTGGGCTAGAAGAACTCCTGCGAGGATGCGGCTGTAAAATAATCAGAAGAGAACGATTCTGTAGTAAGTCAAGCACTTATCTGTCTGTGACTTTGCCATTTATTTAATTTGGATGTGAATTGTTTGTTTTTAGTAAAGAATTAAGCAGAAATAGTCGTGTATTTGGGGAGATTACCTGTGCTGTTAGCGTAGTAGGGTATCCTTTTAGCGAGGTTGGGTGAGGTTTTAGCGTAGTTGCCTGTTTTTTTAGCCCCATAAATCCACTTTTTGCTGGTGAAGGTGGGTTAGGATTGAAGGAGGTTTAATTTCGAATGTCTTTTAATTAATGTTTTGCCACAAAGACAGAAAGACTCAAAGTTGCACAAAGAGTAAAGAAGGTAAGTTTTATTTGCAAGATTTGACAACTTTTAAAAAGTTGTCAAATCTAATATCCTTAACTAATCGACATTGATTTGATTTCTATTGGTTAGAAAAGGAAAATTACAAGATCTAATTGTGTATTTAAATAAGGGACGGCAAGATGGTGTGTTTTGGGAACGATACCGGAAGCGTTACCGTAGATTTAATTCTTTTGTGTTCATTTGTTACCATAATTTCGCTTTATTATAGTATAGAATAGTTTTTGGTTAACTAAAATTGTTTACTTTTTTTAGAAGCTGCTTCTTATTATTAAATCTGATTGAACTACGAAAACAACTTGAAAGGTTGGAACAAGTACTTACATTCTTCAAACGATTTATCGCATTATATGAAAAATACACACAGATTATCCGCTAATCCCAAAAGTATCCTTGCCCGTATTAGGCTGCTTGTTTTAGTTTCTTTGTTTTTTAGTGTGGGAGCAATGGCGGGTACTAATTATTATTGGTTTGGAGGTGCTGGGAATTGGAATGATGGAACGCATTGGGGGACAGCAACCAATGGGGGAGGGACAACCGGTACTGCACCAACTTCAAGCGATGTTGCAATATTTGATGCAAGCTCGGGACTAAGTTCAAGCATAACGTGTACAGTTTCAGCAGCTGCGACGGTGGGTAGTGTTCAGATAAACGGAGGTTCTATAAGAATTGCAACTACAACTACAAACACTTTGACAACAAACGGGGATTTTCAAGTCAATAATTCGGCAGTGTTTTATTATGATAATACAGTTTCAGGCAAACTATATGTTGGTGGGGCGTTTTTTGTTGGTTCGTCCGCATCAATACTTCCCGCATCATCAGGTACTTGGACAATCTACTTACAAGGTGGTGGGGGTAGTGGAAACAACATCAGTAGTGCAAATAATACAGGAAATACGGTTACAGATTATGGAAAGATAAATTTTACAGTAAATGCTGCGTATACCCTCAATGGAAATGTATATCTTAACACAACAAATACTGGCTCAACAAGAACCTTTACTATCAATGCATCTGGGGCATCAATATCTACAAGCACCTACACTTTTGATTTACAACGCACTCAATTAGTGCTGACAAATGGGGCCTTAAATGTAAACACTGGGGGTACATTAGAGACTGAATGTACGCTTGCATCTCCTATTACTTATACGGCAGGGACTTTTAACTTTTCAGGAACAGTAATTTACAATGGTGCAGCGGCGGAGTCAGTTTATAATACCACATACTACAACTTAACATTGAATCAAGCTCAAACCTTTACGGCTCTTGGTGCAATAACTGTAAATGGAACGTTGAAAACTACGCTAAGCGGAACCATATTTGATATGAGTACTTACCAGTTAAGTGGAGGCGGTTCTTTTGCCGTAAGTAACACGGGTATAATAAAAACATCCTATGTTGGTGCTTCTGCAATTCCTGCTGTTTCCTATGGTACAACAGGAACGGTACAGTATGCTGTATCTGGTCAAACAGTTGTGGCAACAACCTATAACAATCTAACGCTTACTTCTAACACTACAGCAGCAAGTGGCACTATTACGCTTAATGGTAATTGGAGCAATAGCGGAACATTTACACCAGGAACTAATACAGTGACATTTTCTGGGGGTGGTGCACAAAGCATTACTGGTGCTACCACCTTTTATAATCTATCAACTGCTACAAGTAATACTAACTTAACAGTTGGTTCGGCTATTACAGTATCTACTTTTTTTAATGTTGCTGCTTCTACGACCTTGCAATTGGGTGCTGCACTTACTTTGTCAACTTCTGGCACAGGCTCAACAGGTTCTAATATTGTGGGTACGCTGCAATTAAACAGTGGGGGCAGTGTGGTTACCAATTCACCTTATTATACTTCTACCTCAACATTAATATACAACACAGGCGCAACAGCAAACGTTGGAATCGAATGGACTGCAGGAAACACAAGTGGACAAGCAGGTGTACCTAATAATGTACAAATTGGTAATGGTGTTGCCTCTTCTGCTTTTAGTTTTAATGGTTCAAGCAGTACATATACAATGACTGGTAATCTTAATATTACAAGTAATACAGGTGCGACCCTCACATTTGGTACAAGTGGTACAGCCACTTTAAACATAATGGGCAGTTTTACCAATTCAGGTACATTTACACCTGTTTCTGGAACCGTAAACTTTAATGGTAGTAGTGCCTCTCAGACTTTTTCTACTGGGCAAACATTTTATGGTCTTACAATGTCAAACGCAAGTGCTACAGTACCGTTTCCTGCCGCTACCACAACTACTTACTTAACAATAGCAGCTTCGATAACGCAACCTGTGTCAACCACCATAGCTACTGCCAACCTAACCATCAACACAGGAATTACATTCACACAATCGCCAGCTAGTACAGCTAGCCAATCTACGAATACAGCGGGTAGCAACAATGCTGTTTTCAATATGAATTCTGGTGCAAACACCATCAGTATAGGAAACAGCGGTGTCTTGAATATTAATGGATGGTTTAAAAGTGCAATAGGTAGCGGTACCATTACCATTGGAACCGGTGCAGCAATAAATGTGAATAGCAATGCAGTTTACAACTGTTCTGGTTCGGGAAGTAATTTGCCTGCTGCTACTTGGGCAACAACATCCACACTTTATTTTTCAGGTATTGCGGGTTCGGCTCCAACGATGCCCACAACGGTAAACACTTATGGAAATATAATATGGAACTGCACTGGGCAAACTACAACAAGTGCGTACATATTCCCTTCGGGCAATACTGCCACTACATTAACTATCAATAACCTTATTGTACTAAACACAGGTACTGCTGCTTACTTGAAATTGTCTAATACAGCTACTAGTAATGTTACTATCAACGTCGCTAACATACAAGTAGGTAGTGGCACAGGTTATTCTTTCAACGGAAGTTCCATAACTACTGCTGCTAGTGGAGTTGCCACGTTGGAATTATATTACAACAATTCTACTGCTACAAGCCCTACTATTTCCGTATCAGGCAACATACTTGTTGCGGGTAGTGTAACAAATTCTGCTACCGCCACTTTAACGACAGGGTACGGTTGTACACTTGCCACTCAAGGTAGCTTTACAGTAAACAATGATGCTTACAGTGTATTTACTAATACTGGAATTAATAGCGGAAGTATAAGTGTGACTTTTAATGGTACGACTAACCAAACAATAACAGGTGCCACTACTTTTGGTACTATAAACATAGGTAGTAGCAGTTTGCCTGCCTCTTCTGTTAGCTTAGCTTCTTCCTCTACACTCACTTATAATGCACTAACAGTGTATGGTAATGCTACCCTCACAACCGCCAATTCTTCTGGTTTAACGGCATCATCATCATCAAGTACACTTACTGTAAATTCAAGTGGCAAATTAATAATAGGTTCTGGGACAACCGTTACTAACTCTACAACATCTTCAAATACTAGTATTGCAGGGACATTGCAAATGAATGGGGGTAGTATTACAACAACTCCTACCTACACTTCAGCTGGCACTTTGACTTACGGCTCTACAGCAACTGTTGGCAATGAGTGGGGTACTGGGTCTACTTTGGCAACGGGAGCAGCACAAAATGTAACAATCAATTCAGGGACAATCACAACAGGCTCAACAGCTTTGTATGCTTTGGGTAACCTTACAATTTCTGGAGGAACGCTTACCCTGGGAGGCAACCTACAGGTGAATGGAAACTGGAGTGATGCTGGTACATTGTCAGGGAATTATACTGTCACATTTGGGGGTAGTAATTCGAATGTAACTATCACCAACTCTAATAGTGGTAATAGTAATACGGAAACTTTTTATGGACTTACCATTAGTAATACAAACGGAGTGACATTGGGTAGTAATGTAACCGTGACGGATATACTTACTTTAAGTAGTGCCAAATTAACAACTACGGGTTATGTATTAAATGTAAAAGTAGCAACTGCTGGTACGTCTGCCACTAGTGCAGCGACAAGCACTGCTTATGTAAATGGCCCTTTGACGCTTACTTTCCCGGCAAGTACCTCTGGTACAGCAACGTATAATTTTCCATTGGGGATATCCAATACATTTGGGTTGGTAAACCCTTCAACTGGTTCAGGTGGAACTACAAGTGTAACCGTTCAGGCATATTCTTCAGGTAACACCGCAGGGTTCGACGCTACGCTTGCTTCGGTAAGCAGTGGGTATTGGTCTTACAGTACAACTGGTTATTTTACCAGTGCAAAGGTTGCCCTCACCAGTGCAAGCGTAGCGAGTAATAGTGTTGTAGCTGATAGTGTTGGCGGAACAAGTTTTACAAGTTATGGTGGTAGTGTTTCTTCTTCAACTGTTACAAGTTCTAGTAATGTTAATGGAGCTACTCAATATTTTGCATTGGGTGTTTTATCTACAACCTACTATTGGGTGGGTGGCAATGGTACTTGGGATAACAGTACAACAACCAATTGGGCTACTGCTTCCGGTGGTACTGGCAGTACGGGTGTACCTGGTTCTAATGACAGGGTTGTTTTTGATGCAAATTCGGGTGCGACACCACAAGTAACAGTTGCAGCTAATATTTCGGTGAAGAGTTTGACTTTTACGAATAGCCCTGTGGTAACTTTCTTGTTTAGCACCACTAGTTCGCCAACAGCACCAATCACTGTTGGTAGCTTAGGGCTTACCCTTACTGGTTCAACTGTGGTGATGGGTACAGGTACAACCAATGCTACTACTGCAATGGGAATGGGGCTTACTGTGAATGGACCACTTCTGTTACAATCTTCTACAAGCCCTGCTGCCAACTCAAAGCTTGAATTGTGCCACTACCAAGCTTCAGGGTCCCCAACAGTAACCAGCAACATTTTTAATGGTTCAGTAAGTACTGATGTAAATAATGTCCTTTCTGTAAATAGTTCATCTATTGCCCCACAGATTCAATTTACTTATTCGCCAACAACTGTAAATAGCGGTATGGGTAATTTCTATTTTGATCAGACGGTTTCTGGTGGATTTGCTTTGTATAAGCTCCTGAGTTCTGGCGCAAAACAAACGATCAAGTTGGGCAATAGCATAAATTGTGGTAGGTTGTCACTTAGCAGTAGCAGCTTGGCTTCATCAACTAACCCTGCCTTGGATTTGAATGGCAATACCCTTACAACATCCAGTGGTACATCTACATACACAAATGGTTCTATCAAAGCAGATGCAACAGGTAGTTCATTGGTTATTACAACATCAATCGCTTTTCCATTGGGGGCTTCCGAGTTTACACCTGCTAGTATCTATTCGCTTACTTTGAATAGTGCTACAAATGATAGTTTAACATTACTTCAGCCGCTCACAATTACTAACCTTTATCTCGATTCCAATACAATTATTAACTCTACGAATAATATTACAATAGCAAGTGGAGGTACTATATATGTTCAAGGAGGTAAACTAAGAGCTGCACCTGTTTTACCTTCGAATGTTAATATTGTAGTTACTGGCAATTGTACTTCAGGTTATGAATTGCCAAGTACTTCTACAGGAACTTTACAAGTAAATGGTGGATTTACTTATACATTAGCAGGCAATACTACTTTTGGAACGGTCACCACAGCTTCTTCTAGTTCTGTTCTGAATTTAAGCACCTACACATTAGGCGGATCACCAACTATTAATAATACGGGTACCATACAAACCACAAGCACAAGTGCAACACCAATACCAGCAGTTACGTATAATGGTACAGTGAATTATACAGCATCGGGTGGACAAACTGTGGTGGGTACTACTTATGCAAACCTTACTTTGAGTAATGCAAGTGGTATACAAACTGCAGGCGGGAACATTACAGTAAACGGTACTTTGACGACAACTGTTGGTGGGACATTGGATATGAGTGCTTCGAACTATTCATTGACCATTGGGGGAACATATACAAGTGGGGGGACTTTAACTCCTAGAAGTGGTACTGTGTACTTTAATGGGTCTAGTCAATCAATTCCAGCCCTTAATTACTATAGTTTGAATTTGACTAGTGCAACAGGAACATTATTCCCAAGCGGCACAGTGGGAATTGCAGGTGTATTTACTCCATCAAGCATATCCTCTGCTAGCCAAGGAACGATTAATTTCAATGGATCTAGTCAGTCCATACCGTCATTCAATTATTATAATTTAAGTCTTGCAAGTGCAACAGGAACATTATTCCCAAGTGGCACTGTTGGTATTGCTGGAGCGTTTACTCCTGCGAGTATAACTTCTGCTAGCCAAGGAATCATAAACTTTAATGGAACAACCAACCAAACGGTACCAGCCTTTAACTACAACAGCCTGACACTTGGTGGTACATACACATCTACCAATAATCTCACATTGGCTAGTAGTGGCAACATCGGAATTGCTGGAAACTTTTCTGCTACTGCTACTTTTGGTACAAGCGGTTACATTGCTACTAGCAGCACCGTAAACTTAAACGGGACTGGTACACAGACTATTTCATCAGGGTTTACTTTTAATACGCTAAATATTTATAATGGAGGTGTTGTGATTCCTATTACCCTTACTGCATCAAATATCACTATAGGGGATGGGACAAACACAATAAACCTCACTCAACCTGCGGTTACACTTATTACAGTTACAAGTGCATTTAATGTATCTGCAAACGCAACTTATACTATTGCAGCCGGTACAGGCTCTTCAATTTCTGCAGGAACAAACAATGCAGTTATGAATTTTAATTCTGCAAGTGGCACTATCACCAATAGCGGAACAATCGCCATTAATGGCTGGTTTACCAATGGTAATCAAAATAGTAGCACAGCAACTACCCTAACAAGTACTGGCACATGGACAATTGGTGGGCAGGGAGTTTATAATCATAATACTATCAATGGAACTATTCCAACTATGACATCTTGGGTTGCTGGTTCAACTTTATATTATACTGGTACGCACGGTGCTGGAACTATAGCTTCTGGAACGAATCAATCATTTAGAAAAGTGATTTACAATTGTCCTAATAACTCTTCTTCTGCTAATTACTTTAACCCATCGTCTATTCAAGATACTCTTTATGTGGTAAATTCTGGTTCTTCAACCCCCAGAACATTTCAAATTGAGAATAGCCTTTCATCTGTTAGTATTGGAACGTTGCTTATTGGTACTGGTACAAGCTCTTATTATTTTAATGGCGGAATATCAACGACCAATCCAGTAGTTGTTTCTTTGGGTACAACAACTGCACCTACCATAACTGTTGCTGGAGATGTATTAGTTCAAGGGAATAATAGTACGAATACTGCGGCTCTAACTTCTTCATCAGGCAGTTCGGTTTTGAATATTGGTGGCAATTTGACTGTAAATTCCAATGCAACCCTTACGACAACTAATATTTCTGTCACTCTTAATGGTACTGGTACAAGTTCTACACCACAGACTATAACATCGGCAGGGCAAACATTTACTTCGTTAACGGTAAGTAATGCTACTTATGCTACACTTGCAAATGCTATATCAGTATCTGGCAATCTTGCATTGACATCAGGCACTTTAAATGATGGCGGTAATACTATTACCGTCAATGGAAGTATTACTGGCACTGGCGCTCATACAGGTTCTGGTCTTTTATTAATAACTGGAGGTTCGGCTACTCATACTATTGGTGCTAGTACCGGTACTATTAATCTTGGCAATGTTCAGGTAAACAGTAGTTCTTATATTATTGGTCTAGCAGGTAATGCTGTTATTAATGGCACACTAACGCTGACTTCTGGCTTATTTAATGTTTATAGTTACAACCTGGAGCTCTCAAGTACACCGGTTGGCTATAATTCGAGCAGTTACATTTATCATTATTCTACTGGCAGTGGCACGCTTACCATCAATAATGTTGGTTCAGGTGCAACAGTCTTCCCTGTAGGTATTTCCACTAATTATGTGCCTATTACTTTTACTGGGACTACAAACACTCCCAATATTACTTTAGGTTTTGGGCTAACAATTACCAATGCCCCTATCAACTCTAGTACTGTGGTTAATGCACAATGGTCTATCCTTTCAAGTACATCAAGTTCATCGAATGTTACATTCCAGTATAACAGTAATAATCAGGCTAGTGGATATCCTTCAGGCAGTACAGTAGTTGCAGGTATATATGCCAGTGGTGCCTATACCGAAACTACATTAGGTAGTGTATCTGGTAGTGGTCCTTATTCAGTTTCTACAACTTCCGCTATAGCTCTCCCTACTGGAAGTGCCAGCTTGTATGTTGTAGGTAACCAATATTCTTTTGCTGCTGGCGCCCCAACACCAACAATTTCTTATTTAACGGGTGGAAACAATCAGGCCACATTGGGCTTTTCTGCCGTTTCTAATGGTGCAACAATTACAGGTTATTCAATCACTCCATACATTGGAGGAACTGCTCAAACGCCTATTACAGGAATTAGTAGTAGCCCTTACACGATTACGGGATTAACCAATGGTACAGCTTACACTTTTACTGTTAGTGCTACAAATAGTGCAGGTACTGGTACTAGTGCATCATCCAATGCAGTAACTATTGCTGTGCCGACTATATATGATTCTATTTTGACTAACAGAACTACAGCTATACAGTTAAATACGCCTTCAATAGTTACTAGTTTAATTTCTGCTACTTATGGGTACGTCAATGGGGGAATACTTAGTGATTCTACATTTAGTTCATTAGGGGAACCTCCTACTTTAACTAGCCCCAATAAAGATTTATATTACAGCAATTATCTTAGTCTTATTCAGAATATGGCTGAGGTATACACTTACAATTATACTTATATAAATGGAGGAGTAAATAAAACAGGATACAATAATCCAGCAGTATTGAGTGCCATCAAAAAGACCCTTACTTGGTGGTTGAATCGTGTGCCCTATTATACTTGTAACAACTGGCATTACGGAACTATTACTTATCCTTTAAACTTGGGTAATGTTTTGGTGTTGATGCGTGGTATTGGTGTTAATGTAGATACTACTGGTTGGGGGACAATAGAAAAGAACGCTATCAATTTGGTGTATGCTAATCCAGAAACGCCTAATACTGGATTAATTGCCAATGGTTACTTATCGCCTTCGACAAATACTGGTGACAATAGAACCAATATTTGTGACTACTGGTTGGATTGGGGTTGTTTGACCAAAAATGTAAATAGTAATGGTTGGGACGTTGTGGATACGGCTATAAACGAGTTATATACCACTATGGACTATACCCAAAGTTTACCAGATGGATATAAACAAGACAATTCGTTTATGCAACACTATTCACAAGACTATACTCAACAGTATGGAGGTGGTTGGGCTTATGACATTCTAGCATTTGGCAATTACTTGAAGGCTACTTCTAAGACGATGACCCAGACCAACTTGGATTTAATGTATAATTACGTACACAATTCTTATTATGCATCTGCAAGAGGCATATATAAAGATTTCAGTTTGAATGGAAGAGAAATCAGTATTCCGAATAATAATTTGGTGGATAGTACCATTGCTCAAATGGGGGCGCTTGTAGATCCCACTCCATCTCACATAACCGGTTATCAAACAGACTTGGCTAATTGTGAAACTTCAAACCCTAATTATAGTGGTGATACGCTCCATACGCATTATTTCGTTTCGGATTATACGTTGCACAAACGACCAAATTACAACTTCTCGGTTCGTTCTGTATCTACACGAACCAATATGGATGAATCGTTGAACACCCAAAACTTATTGGGTACGTTCTTGGCTCAGGGTGCTACTTCTATTATGGTTCATGGCAATGAAAATAATAATTCGTTTGCCAACTGGAACTGGAACTATGTTCCTGGTGTAACTACAAGTGATTCATTAGATGGCTCTGGCAATTCTGCTACTCAACAAAATCCTAACTATGGGCAATATGATACTGGCTATACTCGATTTGTTGGCGGTGTTAGTGACGGTAAGTATGGGGCTTCAACGCTGTCTTTGAGTTATGACCACGTTACTGGAAACAAATCTTGGTTCTTCTTTGATAGTGCGGTTGTTTGTTTAGGTGCCAATATTCAAAGTGCCAAAACAGGGATGAATATTGTTACAAGTGTAAATCAACAGTTGATTAATGGCCCTATTTATTATAATAATAGTGCGGGAGGTTCTTACACAGCGTTTACTCCCCCAACAAACGCAACTCCTAATACCGTTACTGGAACTAACATTTACAGTGTGTTCCACGATAGTATTGGTTACTTCTTCCCAACTGGAAATAATGTTACTATCAAACAGGATAGTGTTTATGGTGACTGGTATAATATTGATAATTTGTATATCTCATCAATACCAGATACAACAGATATGTTCCAATTATCTATAAACCATGGTGTTGCTCCTTCCAATGGAAGTTATCAGTACATTGTTGCCCCTGGTATTTCTTATTCAACAATGCAGAGCTATAATCCACTTAACACAATAAGTATTCTTGCTAATACCAAATATGTTCAGGCAGTAAAACACAATGGATTGAACATGATGCAAGTAATCTTCGATTCTGCAACTAGCATTACAGACCCAACATCTGGCATTACTGTAAAAGTTAATCAACCTTGTGCTTTGATGCTTAGTAATATGAATCAAAATCCACTGACAGTTACAGTTTCTGATCCAACACAATTATTGTCAAACCTTACTGTTACGATGTCATACAGCAGCAATGCTTCTCAGTTTAATGTAGTTAACGAAACATTGCCTTCTGGTTATTATGTTGGTTCTTCGGTAAGTTTCACTGTAGATTCTACAACTGCATCGGCTACTTGGGTGGGCACTACTAATACAAGTTATAATACTGCAAGTAACTGGCTTGCTAATGTTGCTCCAACTGCTGGGGCTAATATTACTATTGCTGCTGGTGCGCCTCACTACCCTGTGCTTAATAGTAGTGTTGCAACTACCATCAATAACATGATTATTTCTGGTGGTTCATTCACTGTAAATAGTACGGATACATTAAAGGTTGATAGTACAATCATTAACACTGGTGGAACGGTAACGGTCAATGGTCTTGTTGCTTATACTGGCTCATCCGCTCAAACAATTGCTGCAAACACGTTTGCAAGTAATACAGTAAATAACCTACGGATCAACAATGCCGCAGGAGTAACACTCGGTGGTGCTTTGAATATTTCTGGAACATTATATCCTACCTCCGGAACATTGACTTCTGCTGGTTACCTCACCCTGCTTTCTTCAAGTGCGGGTACTGCTAGGGTTGATAATGTGTACGGCCCTATCTCTGGCAATGTGAATGTGCAACGATATATTTCCGCTAAAACTGCTCGTAAGTTTAGTTTCATCGGTAGTCCGGTTGCTGCTTCTATTCGTAGTGCTTGGCAACAACAGATTTACATTACTGGTGCTGGCACAGGCGGTAATGCTTGTGGATCAACCATTGGCGATGGTGTCCTATCAACCGATATGTACAACAGCAATGGATTTGATATAACCCCATCAGGTGCGGCAAGTATGTTTACATATAATGCCACCAAAATAAATGGCAGTAGGTATGTAAGCATTCCAAATACAGATCAAACGAATCTTGTTCCTGGTACTGGTTATATTCTAAATATCCGTGGAAATAGGGCTGATGGAAATTGTGTCAATCAATTGGAAACAGGTTCCCCTACTGCGCCTGATGCAGTTACGCTGAATGCTACAGGTACTTTGACTACTGGCAATTTGTCTGCTACTTTGTATGATACAACGCTGAGTAAATATACTTTATTGGCAAATCCGTATCCAAGTCAACTAAGTTTTAGTGCGTTCCAAACTAGTAACAGTGCCAAGGTCTATAACAAAATGTGGACTTATAGTCCTTTTGGTAGTGGCAATTACACCACCTATCTTAATGGTATTATTGCCAATGGTGCTACTAGTTACGACAACACAACTGGCAACTATATAGCAAGTGGACAGGCATTCTTTGTAGAAGCAACCCAAGCTGGTTCTGCGGGTACGGTTACCTTCAACGAAAGCCACAAGACCAATGGACCAATTCCTAATACCCAGTACTTTGGTGCTACAGAAAATAAATTAATACGAATAAGTCTCCAAGCTGCTTCGGATAGTAGTTTGTTGGATGAAGTTGTTGTTAGGTTCAATAGCGAAGGTTCGGCGGTTTATAATCCGTATGCCGATGCACATTCTTTCAGTGCTGCCAATCAGACATTGGTTTCTTTGAAGGGAACAAATCGTCTGGCAATTGCCACTCACCCAGACATTGTTGATACCGATACTACCCAATTAGGCATCAGCAGTAAATCAACTGGTGCTTTCCGCTTGTTGTTCAGCGATTATCAGGCATTGGATAATGCTAAAACAATCACATTGATAGATAATTTCTTGGGAACTACTCAGGATGTAAGGGCAAATCAAACATACACTTTCAACGTTACATCCGATACTGCAAGCATGGGCAACAGACGTTTCGAGATAATAATTGGTGGAACTAATCCATTGCCAGTAAGCTTTACTAGCATCGCTGCTACTAAAAATACCGATGGGGTGTCTGTCAATTGGAGCGTTGCCAATCAATTGAACATTGCCAATTATGAAGTAGAAAGAAGCACCGATGGCAGCACATTCGCAACTATTGCAACAACTAAGGCAACCAATGCAAGTAGTTATTCAACAGAAGATAAAAGCATCCCAGCCGATGCAAACACTTTATACTACCGCATCAAATCAATTGGAGAAAACGGCAACTTTAAGTATAGCAATGTAGCCTTGCTTAAATTGTCAAATATCAAATATCAATTATCAATTTACCCCAACCCTGTTCAAAACAAGCTGAACATATCACTTGGTACATTAACCAATGGCACTTACAAAGTGAGAATCATAACCGTTGCTGGTGTGGAAGCATTCAGCAAAACAGGCATTGCCGCCAATGGCAATACCATTACGATTAATGCAAGCAATCTGGCAAGTGGGGTTTATATGCTGGAATTGACTGACCAATTAGGCAATAAGCAACTAGAGAAGTTTGTGAAGAATTGACAATTGATATTAAAAAAGCCCTTGAAGTAAATTCTTCAAGGGCTTTTTTAATTAACAGTAAACATGTGGTTAGCATTTCTTTTTCGAACGAAGATTAGTTTGCGGTAAATTTTAACTTCTAATGTGACGTTTTGAAGCGTCTACCACCTTTTTTTATAAGACTTCTTCTAATTGTTAGCTTGTAACAACAGTTATTACCCTTGTAGCAACTCTTTATACAAAGGTAGCAACACTTGCTACAAGGGTAGCAACACTTGCTACAAGGGTAGCAACACTTGCTACAAGGGTAGCAACATTTGCTACAAGGGTAGCAACACTTGCTACAAGGATAGCAACACTTGCTACAAGGGTAGCAACATTTGCTACAAGGGTAGCGACATTTGCTACAAGGGTAGCGACTCTTGCTACAAGGGTAGGAAGTGTTGCTTACCGAGTATTTTTTAGATACTACCAACTATTTTGAACCATTAAAAGAGCTTTTTTGAATGAAAAAGAGGTGATTTTTTATCTACTGAGTCCGCTAAGAAGCCCCTATGAGTGTGGTAGAGAGCGGTGAGATAAGCTGAGAGAAGAAAATGGGTGACGTTTATAACCCGTGAGTTGAATAGATTTCTTTGACGTGGCGGAGAGAGGGATTGTAAAACAAATAAAGATTTTGTGGTGGAAACGACCGTCATGTCGACGATAGGAGACATCTAACCGAAAATAGTCCGCCTAATTGTAACAATAGGAGAAAGCCAATAGCATTTTGAATAATATTTGATTGGTAAAATACATCTTAAAAGTGAAATTAGATTTCTCCTATCGTCGAAATGACGTTCCACAGGTCTCTAGAAACCTATTACTATATAGTGGTAGTCAATAAATGAACCTATTTTGTTGATGATAGCCCCAATCAATACCACAATAGGAACTATCTAGAAAATTGAGTAAAATAATTTTCAGTTTTATAAAATAAAACCTTTGCTCATTCGTCTTTAACAGCAATAGCGGGTATTTCTTTTTCCCAAAATAATAAATCTTTTTCAAGGGAAACTTTAGAAACACTAAAAGTTTCCATAGTTTTGCGGCAGATTATTTAGAATGGAAATACAGGAAAGGATATTGCAGAAAGCACACGAATTGTTTATGAGAATTGGCATCCGTAGTGTGAGTATGGACGAGATAGCGGGTCAGTTGGGTATCTCCAAAAAGACAATCTACAACTCGTTTAAAGACAAGGATGCGCTGGTGGACGGCGTTCTGGACATAGAAATAGGCAAGAAGGTGGTTGACTGTGCCATCACCAAGGAGAAACGGGAAAATGCAGTGCATGAGATATTCCTGGAGATGGATATACTGGAAGAAATGTTCGCTACGTTCAACCCTTCCGTGCTGTTTGACTTGGAGAAATACCATCCATCGGCATTTAAAAAATTCACCGACCACCACAATACTTTCATGTATCAAAAGATAAAGGAGAACATAGAAACGGGTATTGCTGAGGGAAATTACAGGGAGGGTATCGACTTGGATATCATCACGAGGTACAAGATTGGTAGTATGTTTTTGGTGTTTAACATGAACTATTTTCCGCATGGCGACTATCAATTACCCAAACTTTGTCTGGAGATAACAGACCATTTCCTGCACGGATTGGTTACACCAAAAGGAAAAGAACTGATTGATAAATATAAACAACAACGACAAAAACAATGAGTATGATGAAACGAAAACAGTTACAAACGGCTCTGCTGTACGTGGTTTTGCTGCTAGCAACAGGTGCCCGAGCACAAATAGCGGCCACTGCTTCACACAGTTTTACACTGCAACAAACAGTGGAGTTTGCAGAGAAAAACAACACACAGGTTAAGAATGCCTTGCTGAACTTGCAGATTCAACAACAACAAAATCGGGGTATCACCGCTGCTGCTTACCCCACGCTTACTGGCAACATTGCTGCTACAAAGTACTTCGATATTCCAGTTACGGTTTTTCCGGCAGGGGCATTTGGTAATCCGCAAGACATGCCAGAAAAATTTGGTTTGAAGTACAACTCTACTGCTGCTTTGCAATTGCAACAACTACTTTTTGATGGTCAGGTATTTGTTGGTTTGCAAGCCAGAAAAGCTTCTTTGGATTTTCAAACGAAGAACATAGAAGTAACGCAAGAAGCGATAAAAGCCAATGTAGAAAAGGTTTATTATCAACTGGTAGTGAGCAAAACGCAGGTGAAACTATTGGATGCAAACATTGCCCGATTGGAAAAACTGGAGCATGACACGAAGGAATTGTACAAGAATGGCTTTGCCGAGAAACTAGATGTAGATAAAGTAAGTGTTCAGTTGACCAACCTAAAAACACAAAAGATTAGTGTTTTGAATAGCATTGATATTGGCTATCTCGGATTGAAAACATTGATTGGGATGCCCTCAAAAGATGCACTGACACTAACCGATACCCTCAGTGAATCGCAAATAAAGGATGGTATTTTGACCGATGCCCAATATAAATACGAGGACAGGAAGGAATATCAATACGCTGAGTTGGGAAAAAAGCTGAATGAGTACAATATTAAACGATATAAACTTTCATACTTGCCGACAGTTGCGTTGAGCGGAACGTATGCCCAACAAGCCTACAGGCATAAATTTAATTTTTTGGAAAGCGGACAGTGGTATCCGGCGTCTTGGATTGGATTGAATATATCTATCCCTTTGTTTGACGGTTTTGCCAAGGATGCAAAAGTGCAGCAATCCAAATTGGAGCTTAGGCAAACAGAAAACAACATCGACAACCTGAAACGCTCCATCGACGCCGATGTGGAACAAGCTACGCTTAACTTTAAGTCGGCAGTTGCCACGATAGATTTCCAGAAGCAGAATATGGTGCTGGCGGAGACAGTTTATAATCAGACAAAAAAGAAATATGAAGTGGGTACGGGCAGTAACATTGAGATAAACGCTGCCGAAACCGACCTGATTACGGCACAGACTAACTACATCAATGCTTTGTACAACGCCATCATGGCCAAGGTTGATTACCAAAAAGCGGTGGGGAAACTGTAAGCCATTAGTAGTAAGTGGTAAGCAATAAGTCGTAAGCAAGCAAAAGGAAAAGAGAAAGAGGGATTAATCATTCTTTTCATTTCAATCATTGAATCATAATTAAATTATAACACATGAAACAATTAAAAAGAGGAATACTGATACTATCAGTCATAACAATGGCGGCGTGCGGTGGAAATAAAACCGGCGATGCTGCTGTAAAAGAAAAGAAAGACGAGTTGGCGAAGCTAAAAGACCAACAAACGGCAATCACTAAACAGATTGCAGGCCTCGAAGCAGAAATAGCCAAACTTGACCCATCTACTGCTGTTGTGGAGAAGGCAAAACTGGTAACGTTGAACACAATTGCACCTACTCCATTTAGTCATTACATTGACTTGGAAGGTAAGATTGAAGCAGTAAATATCTCTTACGTGACCCCTAAAAACGGTGGTGGACAAGTAAAAGCCTTGTTTGTAAAGAAGGGAGATGAAGTAAAGAAAGGACAGTTGTTGTTGCAATTGGATAATACCATTGCCAAACAAAGCCTTACTGCTTCGGAAGAGGGGTTGAAGACTTTGCGTACACAACTTGATTTCGCTAAAACTATCTACAAGAAACAAAAGGCTTTATGGGCAGAACAGATTGGTACGGAAGTACAATTGCTCACTGCCAAAAACAACGTGGATAATTTAGAAACGCAGTTAAAGACTTCGGAAGCACAAGTGAAACTATACAAAGATCAATTGGAGTTTTCGAATGTCTACGCAGATGTTAGTGGCATTGCCGATGATGTAAATGTACGTGTAGGGGAAATGTTTGTAGGTATAATAGGTACGATGGCTCAGATTAAAATAGTAAATGCCAACGACTTGAAGGTTACAGTTGATATACCAGAGAACTACCTGAATAAAGTGAAAGTGGGCAGTAAAGTGCGTGTAAACCTTCCTGATATCAAGAAGACAATAGAGGCTAACGTGACTGTTGCCAGCAACCTGATAGATGCAAATAGTAGGAGTTTTTATGTGGAAGCAAAGATTCCTACTGATAAAGACTTTCATCCAAATCAGATAGCCTTGGTAAATATCCAAGACTATACTAACCCTAAAGCGATTACTGTTCCGATAAACACGTTGCAAAGTGACGAAAAAGGCAAGTATGTGATGGTAGCCGTGCAAGAAGGTAACAGGTTGGTTGCTAGGAAAAAGGCAGTTACAATTGGTGAATTGTATGGTGATGCCTTAGAGATAAAGAGTGGGTTGGCTGTTGGAGATGTAATCATAGTAGAGGGTTATCAGGGATTGTATGAAGGACAATTGCTGACGATTAAATAAATAATGATTCAATGATTTGAATGATTTAATGATTCGGCTATGGTTAATGAAGATAAATATTTACACTCAGGGCTTACCTCCAACATAATTGGATGTGCCATGAAAGTGCATAACAAACTTGGTAGAGGGTTCCCCGAAAATATTTATCAGAGAGCTTTAGCAATTGAATTGGAAAGAATAGACCTCACGTTTATCAAAGAACAAGAATGGAGTGTTTTCTATGACAACATATTGATAGGTAAAAGAAGAGTTGATTTTGTTGTAGAAAATAATGTGATGGTAGAGTTGAAGGCAATAGGCGATTTCATTCCAGCGAATTACAATCAAATCATTAATTACTTAGAAGCATTTCACTTCAAGATTGGCTTACTTATCAACTTTGGCAAAACAAGTTTGGAGTTTAAAAGATTTACAAATAATAAAATGGAATAAATAATGATTGAAATGATTAGAATGATTAAATGATTTATTACGATCAATTAATTACAACGACTAATCATTAAATCATCTGAATCATTAAATCACAATTAATTGTATGAGTGTATTAGAAAACATTAAGGACAAATTCAAGGAGTTTGGCCCTACCACGTGGAGCATCAAGAACAAGACCTCCATATATCTGGCGATACTTTTTGTGTCGTTGGCGGGTATTTATCAGTTTGCGACGCTGCCCAAAGAGCAGTTCCCTGATATTGTTATCCCTACTATTTATGTGCAGACAATCTATGTGGGTAATTCGCCGAAGGACATCGAGAACTTGGTGACTCGTCCCATTGAGAAGCAGATAAAGGGCATCACGGGAGCAAAAATCAAGAAGTTCACGAGTACTTCTCAGCAAGATTACAGCGCTATCATGGTTGAGTTCGACACGGATGTGAAGACTGATGTGGCTTTGCAGAAGGTGAAAGATGCGATGGATAAGGCAAAACAAGACCTGCCGACTGACCTAACCCAAGAACCGACTGCATTGGAGGTTAGCTTTAGTGAGCAGCCAATCATGTATGTGAATTTGAGCGGTGACTACGACTTGGTTCGCCTAAAGAAGTATGCGGATGACCTTAAAGACAAATTGGAGGACCTACCACAAATAACACGTGTAGATATAGTTGGTGCGCCAGAAAGGGAATTCCAAATTAATGTAGATAACTACCGTATGCAGAGCGCAGGTGTAACTTTTGATGACATTAGCAATGCTGTGCAGAGGGAAAACATGGATATTTCAGGCGGTCTGCTCGATGTAGGAACCATGAAGCGTAACCTTCAATTGAAAGGACAACTAAAGACAGCGGCTGACATCTCGCAGATTATTGTTCGTAACACTTCGGGCAGTCCTATTTACTTAAAAGACATTGCTGAGATAAAGGATACTACTAAAGAAAGAGAAAGTTATGCGCGTCTGGATGGCAAGAATGTGGTGACACTGAACATCATCAAACGCAGTGGCGAGAACCTGATAGAGACAAGCGATGGGGTAAAGAAAATTGTGGAAGAGAGTAGGGGAGTGCTGTATCCGAAGAACTTGAATGCCGTTATCACGGGGGATTTGAGTATCAAAACCAGGACTTCTTTCAATGATTTGGTAAACTCCATCATCATCGGTTTCATCTTGGTATTGATTATCCTGATGTTCTTTATGGGTGTAACCAACGCCTTCTTTGTGGCGCTGTCCGTGCCGTTAAGTATGTTCGTGGCATTTGTTTGTTTGCCCGGGGCAGATGTGATAGTAGGCACGCACGTTACCCTAAACTTCATCGTACTCTTTGCCTTACTCTTTGGACTAGGGATTATCGTGGATGATGCCATTGTGGTGATAGAAAATACGCACCGGATATTCGTACAGGGTAAAGGAACAATATCTTCTACCATTGCTGCGAGGATGGCTGCGGGCGAGGTCTTTGTTCCAGTTTTGGCAGGTACACTTACCACGCTTGCACCCTTCTTCCCATTGATGTTTTGGCCGGGTATCATTGGTAAGTTCATGGTGTATTTGCCTACGATGCTGATATTCACCTTGGCTGCTTCGTTGTTGGTGGCTTTCATCATGAACCCGGTGTTTGCGGTTGACTTTATGAACCATGCAGATGATGAGGACATTAAGGATAAACACAAAATATTCAAGAAGCCGGTCTTCTGGGTGGTGTTGGTAGCAGGTATATTGCTTGATTTGTTGGGAGCAACCTTCCTAGGAAACCTTCTTATCTTCTTCTTGTTACTAGTGATATTGAACAGATACGTATTGGATGATGCCATTCACGCATTCCAAAACAGGGCGTTGCCTTGGATAATGAACCACTACGAGTCATTGCTTCGTTGGGCATTGGATGGTTGGAAGCCAGTCTATCTTTTATTAGGAACTTTTGGTTTGTTCATTGCTTCACTTGTGATTTTCATTGTTTTTATCATTACTGGTAAAATACCAACAACTTTCTTCCCGAAAGGAGACCCTAACCAGATATACGTTTACCTTAAACTACCTGTTGGAACAAGCGTTGATTATACTGATAGCGTTACAAAGGTTTTGGAAGGAAGGGTAGATAAAGTACTGGGATTGGACAATGGAAAGAAGAACCCTGTGGTAGAGAGTGTGATTACCAACGTGGCTTTGGGAGCGAATGACCCAAGCAGTGGCGATAGGAGTACCCGAAGCGAATTGGGTAGGATTCAAGTTTCGTTTGTTGAGTTTGAAAAACGGAACGGCGTAGGTACCAGACCATACATGGATGCAATTCGTGCTGAAATGAAAGGAATTCCGGGTGCGCAGATTACGGTTGACCAAGAAAGTGGTGGGCCGCCAACAGATCCTCCAGTCAACATAGAAATAGCTAGTGAAGATTTTGATGCGTTGATTAAGACATCTGTTGCCTTAAAGAATTATCTAGATTCAATCCAAGTACCTGGTATAGAGGAATTGAAGATGGATGTTGACTTAAACAACCCTGAAATAACCCTTCGAGTGAATCGTGAAAGGGCGTTGATTGAAGGCGTTTCTTCTGCACAGATTGGGCAAGCCATCAGGACGGCGTTGTTTGGACGTGAGGTTTCTAAGATAAAAGAAGGGAAGGATGAATATAAGATTCAGTTGAGAAACAATGAACTTCAACGTCAGAACCTTTCCGAGTTGTTGAATATGAAGATATACTTCAGGGACTTTGCATCGGGCGGAGCCATAAAAAATATCCCAATTAGTTCGTTGGTTACCATTGAACCCTCAAGCACGCTCGGTAGTGTAAAGCGCAAGAACGAAAAGCGTTTGATTAGCCTCGTTTCGAATGTACTTACTACAAAAGGATATAATGCAAATGGCGTAAATCAAGTACTTAAAGGATATTTAGAAAACTTTAAAGGGGCAGCCGACGGTGTTACCATCAAGCAAACAGGTGAAGGCGAACAACAAGCAGAAACAGTTGTCTTCTTACTAAAGGCATTGGCTATTGCATTGGGAACAATATTGTTGATATTAGTCTTACAGTTTAATAGTGTAAGTAAACCAGTGATTATCCTTAGTGAAATTATCTTCAGTTTAATAGGTGTATTCCTTGGGTTTATCTTTACCCGTATGGAAGTATCTGGTTTAATGACGGGGTTGGGTATCGTTGGTCTGGCGGGTATTGTGGTAAAAAATGGTATCCTTGTTATTGAATTTACAGATGAACTTCGTGCAAGGGGATTGAAGACAAGGGAGGCTTTGGTACAAGCTGGTAAAACCCGTATCATCCCCGTATTACTTACGGCGGTTGCAGCAATACTTGGGTTTATTCCTATTGCCGTGGGCTTTAATATCAACTTCATTACCTTATTTAGTGAGTTGAAACCACACATTTTCTTTGGGGGTGACAACGTGGTATTCTGGAAACCCCTTAGCTGGACAATCATCTTTGGTTTGGCGTTTGCATTCTTTATGACCCTGATTATTGTACCAAGTATGTACTTGATAGCCGAGCGTTTACGTCGCCCAATGCGCAAGATGTATGGTGGCAAATGGATTAGCTTTATGGGAATCCCGCCGTTAACTTTCATCTTCTTTTTATTCATGATAGCCACATTGATTGTTCAAAAGATAAAACATGTCGGTAGGGCAAACAGATTGAAGAAAGTCACAACAGTTAATAAAGCCTTTATAGGTAGTTGGTTTTAGGTAGTTGGTTGCAATTGAAACCTGACAATTAGGTTATCTATGTAAAGGGTACTGTAAGTTTCAAAAGATTTACAGTACCCTTTCTCTTTTTCATAGAGTTTGAGTTCATACAAATGCCCCTGCATGAATTAGGTGGCGGACTAGTTGAGTTAGGGGAGGTATTTATTAGACCTCTTCGACAATTCATTTAGGTTTAAATCTATTGCCTCTATTATGGAAAGCTGCAATGAGGTTTAACCTTAGTGCAAATCTTTTTCTTCTATTCCTATATCTCTCTGCAATTATCCTG
>Ga0164297_10000668_pt1 | contig 40937 bp, 26 predicted proteins | sample GEODES058metaG_FD_113539 | JGI IMG/M metagenome (GOLD analysis project Ga0164297, IMG submission 113539) | Dystrophic lake water microbial communities from Trout Bog Lake, Wisconsin, USA - GEODES058 metaG | ecosystem: Environmental > Aquatic > Freshwater > Lake | place: USA: Trout Bog Lake... | reverse complement strand
ATCCCGTGCTCTCGGCACAGCTCCGGCACCGCCACCCCGGCCTCCGCCTGCTTCAGCACCGCCAGGATCTGCCCGTCCGTAAACCTCGACTTCTTCATGTAGAACTCCTCAGTGAGAAAATTCCATTTCTCAGATCCCCCATCGTTGTGGGGGGATTACCGCACCGGCAGCTGCACATCGTGCCATCGCAGGTGATACAGACTGCCACGCACAGACAGGCGTACGAACGGCTCAATACGTTCGGCAAGCGTCTCGCCGATGGGTTGGACAACGTTTTCGAGCGTCTCAACTTGCCGTGAGAGGCATTTCGGTGCGGCCCGCGGTCAGGCTATTGCATCGAACCCACATGGCCGCGGAATGGGAACGAAGGATTTAGATCGGTCGACATCGAGCTCATCGAGACGCTTCGGGTGTGGAGGGAGAATCTGGGGATCTGGGATGCGGTGGCGGCGGGGCCGCAAGCGTCGATCGCACATTCGGAGTCCGGCATCGATGCTTACGTTGCAGCACCGGCAAAATTCCTGACTTAGATTGAGAACCAAACGAGCGGAGAATTTATCGAACGAAGCCGCATCCGTGAGGACCACCGTAAATCCGACGGATGTAGGGATTGTTGACTTCCACCCGAACCGAAAAACGCCAGTGTTAGACTTTAATATTTTCTGCTAATCATAAGCGGGAGCGTCGGCCGGACGGTGATCGGACTCCAGACGGCGGGATCATTCTCTGAGCCCGAAAATAATTGGCCCGTCCCTGCCCTAAGCCATGGAAATTATTGCAAAATCCAAGCTCCCCCCTCAGATACAGCGCAGGACATGCCGTCACTTCATAACCTTGGCGCAATCGCGGGGATAAGGGAAGCGGCCGACCGCGTGAAAGTCGCCAAGAGGGCCGTTTACCGGCCGGCGGCTGCAAAAAAGATCTCGGCGTTCAAGGTCTACGGGAGCTGGAGGTTTTCGAGGGCAGATATTGTCAAGAGGATCGCTGCAAAAACCGCAGCTCCGCTGGCGGCGGTATTGGACCCCAAACGTCCGGTTGGTCGAACACGATGAAGCTCATTCAAAACCGAGGCGCAGACCGCGTCATCGACAAGCTGGGCCCGCGCCTCAAGACGGGCCAGACGCTGGCGTTAATGACGCCAACCTTTTCTCTTCATGCATTCGCAGAACTGCGCGAGGCGCTAGAACGTCTGGATGGGGCGCAGCTCATCTTGCCGGCCGACGGCTACGACTTGGAGCTTCAAGGCAACGAAGGTGACCGCGCGGCGCGCAACCAGCTTCAGTCGCGATGGCTGGCCAACCAGTGCACCGCATGGCTCAACGGCAACGTGGAAGTGCGCCGTGCACCAGGCTTGATCCCGCAAGGCACCGCGGTACTACGCAATTCGCAAAGCGTGCCCGAGCAAGTGATCGTGGGGTCAGTGGCCCTGAGCACGGGAGGCCTCGGGCTGACGCCTGGTAATCCGATGAGCCTGACACAGGCCTCTGAGAACGCAGCAGAAGCCGCAATCCTGTCTCACTGGTTCGACCAGCAATGGGAGACGCTATCCTTGGACTCCGCGTCGGTACAGGCCGCACGCCACGCCTTGTTGGCTCAGCTGCAACTCATCGGCAAGCATCATGCCCCGTTTGCGATCTACGCAGCGATGCTAAGTCACCTTTTCGGTAGTCGAGAAAACATCCTTAATGAGGAGCGCATCGTCAAGTCCGCCACGGGCATTCGCGATACCGTGGTCTGGAAGAAGCTGTTCAAGTTTCAGCGGGATGGCGTTGTGGGTGCCATCGACAAACTAGCCCGCTTTGGTGGCTGCATCATCGCCGATAGCGTTGGCCTAGGTAAGACCTTCGAGGCTCTAGCCGTCATCAAGTACCACGAGCTGCGCAATGAACGTGTGCTGGTGCTGGCGCCCAAGCGCCTGCGCGACAACTGGACGCTCTACAAGGCCAACGACAAGCGCAACGTGCTGGCTGCGGACCGATTCAACTTCGACGTGCTGAACCACACCGACCTGTCACGCGACGGCGGCACCTCGGGCGACATCGACCTGTCGCATGTGAACTGGGGCAACTACGACCTCGTCGTCATCGACGAAAGTCACAACTTCCGCAACAAGAAGTCGCCCCGGCAAGGTACCGAGACCCGGTACGACCGCCTAATGCGCAAGATCATCAAAGAGGGCGTGAAGACCCGCGTGCTGATGCTATCGGCGACACCAGTGAACAACCGGCTGACTGACCTGCGCAACCAAATCGCCTTCGCCACCGAGGGCGATGACACCGCGCTCGCCGACCACGGCATCGACAGCATCCAGCAGACCACGCGCATGGCGCAGATTCAGTTCAACCGCTGGCTCGGCCTGGAGGAGGAAGAGCGCACCCCCAGCCGCCTAGTGGAGATGCTGGGTTTCGACTACTTCACCCTGCTGGACCACCTTACCATTGCGCGCTCACGCCGGCACATCCAGAAGTACTACGGCACCCAGGAGACGGGACGCTTCCCTGACCGCCGACCGCCTATCAACATCAAGACCGACGTAGACCGCGCAGGCGAGTTCCGCGCCATCAAGGACATCAACCTGGAGATCCGCCGGCTGAACCTAGCGGCCTACGCACCGCTGCGCTACGTACTACGGCACAAGCAGGCAGCCTACGACGCCAAGTACAGCACCGAGATTCGAGGCGGCGAGAGTTTCTTCCGCCAAGCCGATCGGGAGGAGAGCCTCATCCACCTGCTCCGGGTGAACGTACTCAAGCGGATGGAGAGCGCAGTGTCGTCCTTCGCGCTGACGCTGCAGCGGCAACTTCGCGACGTGGAGGCGATACTCGCACAGATTGAGCAGCATGTTGGCCACGCTGCCAATGGCGCCGGCATTGAAGAGCTGGACATCACAGACGTGGACATCGACGACCCCGCCTTTGAGGCGCTGCTAGTAGGCCGCAAGGTAAAGGTGCTGTTGGGCGACGTGGACCTCATCCGTTGGCGTCAAGACCTAGTGGAAGACCGAAACCGCCTAGACACACTATTGGCCGCTGCCCAGCAGGTTGATGCGACCCGCGATGCCAAGCTTGCGAAGCTGCGCGACATGGTCGAAGAGAAGTGCCGCCACCCCATTAACGACGGCAACCGAAAGATCATCGTCTTCACCGCGTTTTCAGACACCGCCCAATACCTCTATGGCAACTTGGCTCCATGGGCCAAGGCCACGCTGGGCATCGACTCCGCCCTAGTCACCGGCAGCGCCGGCATCCAGACTACTCTGCGAGTTCCTCAAAAGAACATGGGCGGCGTTCTATCCGCCTTCGCGCCACGCGCCAAGGAGCGTCCGGCCGACATGGCCGTTGAAGGCGAAATTGACCTGCTGATCGCGACGGATTGCATCTCCGAGGGCCAGAACCTGCAGGACTGCGACTGGCTCATCAACTACGACATCCACTGGAACCCGGTTCGCATCATCCAGCGCTTCGGCCGGATCGACCGCATCGGCTCGCCCAACCGCAGCATCCAGCTCGTCAACCTCTGGCCGAACATGGCGCTTGACGAATACATCGGCCTGGAACAGCGCGTCAGCGGGCGTATGGTGCTGCTGGACGTGTCGGCAACTGGTGAGGAGAACCTCATCGAGCAGCAGTCCGGCGATCCGATGAACGACCTAGAATACCGCCGCAAACAGCTCCTGAAGCTGCAGGACTCGGTCATCGACATGGAAGACCTCAGCAGCGGCGTCTCCATCACTGACCTGACGCTGACCGACTTCCGCATCGACCTAGCCCAGTTCCTGCGGGACCATCCAAATGTGCTGGAGGGCCTGCCACTCGGGGTGCACGCGGTCACCACGAGCAACGACGCCGACATCGAGCCCGGCGTCATCTTCTGCCTGCGAGCCGAAGGCCCTGGGGCGGCCAAGGCGCGGGCCGGATCCGGCGCAGGCGACTACCCGCTGGCGCCGATCTACCTGGCGCACGTGGGCGACGACGGCACCACCGTGCTGGCCTACCCGCAGGCCAAACGCATCCTGGACCGCCTGAAGCGCTTGGCGCTGGGCCGCGAGATGCCTGACCTCGGCGCGAGCCACCGGCACGACAAACAGACCCGTAACGGCGAAGACATGCGTCACGCCCAGAAGCTGCTGGCCTCGGCCGTGGCCTCGGTGGTTGGCAAGAACGAAGAGCGTGCGGTTGCCAGCCTGTTCTCGCCGGGCGGCACGTACGCGATGAAGGGTGAGTTCGCCGGCACGGGCGACTTTGAGGTGCTTGCGTTCCTGGTGGTCCTGTCGCCAGCAGGTGAGGCAGGCAAGCCGCATCCCAAGGAGTCCGGCAATTGACCGACGTTGCTGCCCTCATCAATGCCCTGCACTTGCCTCCGTCATGCCGGGTAGATCAGCGCGTCCCCAAGAAGATGCTGGCTGAGCACGGCGCACCCACGACAGCTGACCGCCGCTTGCTGACCGACGGCATCGAGGAGCTGAAGTGGATCGCAACGCTGAAGCCGGGAACCGTGGCGATACCGGAGCACCGCGAGGGCGCACGCGAGTACCTGGAAGTCGTGGTGTTGGCCGTGCACGCCCGAGCCACACATGGGAAGGCATCGCAGCAGCTACGGCTAGCCGAGCTGGTGCACCGGGCCGTGCCCTACCCCGTGGTGCTGATTCAGTCTCTGGCGGCTTGCAATGCGACCCCGTCAGACGACCGAGTGCCGCCAGCGGCGGTATCACTGGCCATCAGCTTGATCCACAAGCGGGCTGCGCAGAACGAAGCAGGCAAGGTAGTAGTCGACGGTGAACTGGTAACCAGTGAGCTGGTGGATGCCACCGGCACAGCTGCGCCGCAGGCCAGCACGCTGCTCGAAGCCCTGGCATTGGACCGTCAGCCCTATCAAGACCTGATGACCTTGTACCAGGGCTGGATGGACTGCCTGACGGCTGCGGAGGCCGCTCGAATCACCGGGAACTTCCGACTACCCAGTGGCCCTAGCGCTACCGCCGCACAGCGCGAAGCCCTGAGGTTGTGTCGGCGGCTGGAACAAGAAGCGGCGCGCCTGCGCAACCAAGCTGCTAAGGAGCGACAGATCGCCAAGCAGGTAGACCTGAATCTGGCGATACAATGCTTGCAGGCTGAACTTAAGGCGGCCCGTGCGCAGCTGTGACGGGCACACCCCGACGAGCAAGAATGACTGAATGAAGGACCTGAAGATGCAGAAGATCAAAGCGGCCAGCACGGAGGCCCAGTCCGCCAACCTAGTGGCCGACAATGTCGCCCAGTTAAAGGCCCTGTTCCCCAAGAAGGTCACCGAGGGACCGAACGGCTCGGCCGTTAATTTGGACATACTTAAGGCGATAGTGGGCGACACGACGGTGACCGACCCCGAAGAGAAGTGTGGCCTGAACTGGCACGGCAAGCGTGCAGCGCGACAACTGGCCTCGACGCTCAGCACCGGCACGCTGCGACCCTGCCCGGACGAAAGCATTGAATGGGACACCACGAAGGCAAGCAGCCACGCACTGAGCAATCTGTAGGCGCCCTGATAAAACGAATCGCGCTCCAACTCCAAACTTATGCTTCTCTAAGGCACAAATGCAAAGTCGAAAATCTCTAATTTCCTTATTTAGTGGAGCCGGCGGACTGGACCTGGCCTTCGAGGCCAGTGGTGCGTTTTCCACTCAACTATTCGTTGAATCAGAGCCGATTTTTGCGCAAACCCTCAGAATTAATCAGTTGGCCAATTCGCTGGGGAAAGGGCCGATCATTGAGAATGATATATCGCTATTAGATCCAATCGAAACATGGACAAATGCGACAAGCGCCAGAGAAGCTCCGTGGGGCATTATTGGTGGACCACCATGCGAGTCATTCTCTTCAATTGGCAAGCAGGCGGGGCGGCTAGACAGGCGTGGCAAGTTAATCTTCAATTTCGCGGATTGGGTCACAAGGCTGCCTGTACGCGCCTTCATGATGGAGAACGTTCCAGGCCTATTGTCCATTGAGGGTGGGTTGCTTTTTAGAGAGCTCATGGAGCGATTTGAGAAAGCAAATTTTGACGTCAGCTACTCAATACTTCGCGCATCGGATTATGGAGCACCAACGATGCGCAGGCGGCTATTCATTGTCGGAGTAAGAGGTCTACCGAAGTTTGTCTTTCCTTCGCCCTCGCATGGTGATCCTAGAAAGCAGCTAAGTGCGCCCTTGATTACACCTTGGGTACGCTCCTCGATCGCTCTGTCCGGATTGCCGGACCCGGCTGCGGTACAGCCCGGTGAGCCGCAAGGGCACGTCCTAATTAAGCATACGGCAGAAGTTACCAAGAGGTTCAACGCGTTAAAGCCTGGGGCGGTAGATCGCGTTCGGAAGCGGAATAGGCTTGACCCAACCTTGCCAGCACCGGGGCTTTATGCTGGAAACATGAAGGGCATTCGCTTTCACATTCATCCCACTGAACCACGAGAACTTACCAATAGAGAGGCTGCCCGAATACAGGGATTCCCTGACTCATACCTCTTCAACGGCTCCCGAGTTGCAGTAGGGAAGCAGATCGCCAATGCAGTGCCGATCGCGCTGGGTCAGGCAATGGCACTTGCCTTACAGGCGCAATACTTCCCATATAACGGTAAGCCAGCACTACCGACATACAGCATGCCACCCGAGGTGCCGCGATGAGAACAAAGGACTTGATCGGCGTGCGTGGTGAGCGAAATAGGCCACCGGCTCTCATACTCGAGGCTGCGGTTGATGCAATCAATCAAAGTGTCGGCTATTCGAGCAAAGTTCATCAGAACTTGGCCGAAATGAAAAGCGACTTATCAGAAGCTTGTCGAACATATTACGCCTTGGCAGCATGTTCGCGCCGAAAGGAACTTGAAGCAGGATTGAGATACAAACTCCTCTCCGAGTTGTATCGCATCCGTTCCGCATTAGAAATGTGCATTGCGGAGCGCTTACCTCTGGTTATCGACTCGGACTCTGTTGACAAGGGGACGTTTACTAAGAGCTTCTTCGGTGTGTCGCAGAAGCAAGGCGTTAGCCTCAGATACCCCCTACTTTCGTGCATCCCAACAGCCACGTGCGGTGGCCGTTGTTATGCTCATGATGGGCGGGATCGCGAATTGCATTTGATTTTCCGCGCATGCCTAAACTATAACATTGGCAAAAAGTGGGAAGCCGAAGAAGCTTCGAGAGCGGAGATAAGCAGTCGACTGGAACCGATTATTCAGTATGGTGTAGACATGGCCGTCATGGACGCCCGCAATGCCGAGGCCACTTCGAACTTTGCCCGCGCCCCAAGGATCAGATTCTCACATTTAGGCGAGATGATTTCGACACCAAACTTCGTAAACTGGCTCGCTCGAAGAATTAAGCAAAAAAATCAGGAGGTTGAATGCGTGGTTTACACGAGACATCCAAACGCCAACTTGTATGATCCTAGCCTCTTCGTCGTGAATTTCACAGTCGACGGGTCAGGTGACAATCGAATGAAATATGCCCCCTCGAGCGCCAGAATAGTTTCTAGCGCATGGGACGGAGTTATCGCGCCTGAGGCCGATATTAATTTCCTCGAGCACCATGTTGAAAAGGGGGCAATTGCCCAGGGTGATGGAATAGTCTGCCCGGTTACAGAAAACCACGCGCTAACGCCATCTTGTGATTCGGCAAAATGTGACAAGTGTTTCCAACCGACTAGATTGAGCCCTAGGGCAATACCCACCAATAAATCAGACGCAAACAGACCGTGATGACTAGTTCTATGCCTCCCATTGAGCCCGGCAGCGCGGACCTCTTGAAGCAGGGCTTGGAAAGATTGAGAGAGATATTTCCGGAAGCGTGGCGTGAAGGAAACATTGATTTTGAGATTCTGAAGCAGCTGCTTGGGGGAATTGTTGACGAGACGGATGAGAGGTTCGGCCTCAATTGGCACGGCAAGCGGCGCGCGCGTCAAATCGCCCTGAGCCCAAGTAATGGAACCTTGCGCCCCAACCCAGAGGAAAGTGTCGATTGGGATAAGACGAAGAATCTGATAATTGAGGGCGATAACCTAGAAGTGCTCAAGCTTTTACAAAAGAGCTACGCGGGCAAGGTCAAACTTATATATATTGATCCGCCCTACAACACCGGCAAGGACTTTGTCTATCCGGACAATTTTCAGGACAATATTAAGAACTATCTCGAGCTCACCGGGCAAACTGTGGGCGGCCGAAAGACACGTAGTAATACTGAAGCCAGCGGACGTTTTCATACTGACTGGCTTAGCATGATCTATCCTAGACTTAAGCTCGCATCAAATCTACTTCGGCCAGACGGGCACATCTTTATCAGCATTGACGACGGAGAAGTTTCCAATCTCCGGCTAGTTTGCGACGAAATCTTCGGCGAAGAGAACTTCGTGGCGTGCATCTCATGGCAAAAAACCTATAGCCCTGCCAACGACAAGAAGGGCATTGATGCGATGCACGACTATGTAGTTGTTTATCAACGGAGTGACGACGCTCTAATTAATTTGCTTCCGCGCACTGCCAAGCAGGATGATGCTTATACGAATCCCGACGCAGATCATCGAGGACCTTGGAAGGCCGTGGATGCTACGCGGGCGGAGCATCGTGACTACGCTTTCTATCCCATCCAGACACCCAGTGGGCGCGAGGTGTGGCCTGCCAAAGGCAGAAGCTGGGTGTTCACAAAAGAGGAAGTTCCAGGACTAATAGCTGAGAACCGTCTCTGGTTCGGAAAAGATGGTTCCAGCAAACCATCAAAGAAGTTATTCCTCACCGAGGTAAAGCAGGGCGTCGTGCCAACGACTTGGTGGACGCACGAGGACGCCGGGCACAACGATGAGGCGAAGAAAGAGTTAAAGGGCCTCTTCACAGAAGCGCTTCCATTTGACACCCCGAAGCCAACAAGGCTGATTCAAAGGATTCTCCAGATTGGAACCACCGGGGCTGGCGGTGAGGTTGTGCTTGATTTCTTCGCAGGTAGCGGAACAACGGCACACGCAGTTATGGCATCGAATGCAGCCGATAAGGGGGACAGGCGGTTTATATTGGTCCAGCTGCCGGAGCCAACAGAGAACAAGCAGTTCTGCACAATCGCCAAGGTAACGAGCGAACGCATCCGTCGCGTTGGCGCCGAGCTTAGAACCAAAGGGCACAACGGCGACATTGGGTTTCGTGCTTTTAAGCTCGACCAGTCTAATATCCGAATTTGGAACCCAGACCCGCTCGCCTTGGAACAGTCCCTGTTAACGCAACAGGACCACTTGGTAGAGAACCGAACGGAGTCTGACGTTCTATATGAATTACTGATCAAACTAGGCTTGGACTTCTCTGCACAAATTACTCACAGGGCGATCCTTGACAAGGACGTTTATTCGGTCGGCGCTGGCGTCCTGATGGCTTGTCTTGCCAACAGTATCGTTACAACAGAAGTTGATTCCTTGGCCCAGGGCATTGTCGATTGGTATAAAGAACTGGCGCCTGCCGGCGACACAACTTGCGTCTTCCGCGACAGTGCCTTCGCCAACGACGTGGCCAAGACCAATATGGCCGCGATCTTGGAGCAGAACGGCATCGCCAACGTTCGCAGTCTGTGAGGCCGGTGAAATGAAGTTTCACTTCGAGCCAGACTTGGACTACCAGCTCCAAGCCATCGAGGCGGTCTGCGACCTCTTCCGGGGGCAGGAGATCTGCCGCACCGAATTCACCGTCACCATGAAGCTGCCCAACCAGCAGATGACACTGGGGGTGGCCGACACCGACATGGGCTTGGGCAACCGGCTGACCCTAGTTGACGACCAACTGCTGGACAACCTGCGCAGCGTGCAACTGCGCAACGGCCTGGCGCCGTCAGGCACGCTGGCGTCTGGTGACTTCACGGTCGAAATGGAGACCGGCACAGGCAAGACCTACGTCTACCTGCGCACGGTCTTCGAGCTGAACAAACGCTACGGATTCACCAAGTTCGTCATCGTGGTGCCATCGGTGGCCATCAAGGAAGGCGTCTACAAGTCGCTGCAGATCACCGAGGAGCATTTCAAGAGCATGTATGCCGGCGTACCGGTGAACTTCTTCCTGTACGACTCCAGCAAGCTGGGCCAGGTGCGCAACTTCGCCACCAGCTCCACCATCCAGATCATGGTGGTGACGGTGGGCGCCATCAATAAGAAGGAGGTGAACAACCTCTACAAGGACAGCGAGAAAACCGGTGGCGAGAAGCCCATCGACCTCATCCGCGCCACACGACCCATCGTCATCGTGGACGAGCCGCAGAGCGTGGACGGGGGCCTCAGCGGCGCGGGCAAGGGCGCGCTGGAAGCGATGAACCCGCTGTGCACGCTGCGGTACTCGGCCACCCACGCCAACAAGCACCACATGGTTTACCGGCTGGATGCGGTCGACGCATACGAGCGCAAGCTCGTCAAGCAAATCGAGGTAGCGGCGGCCACCATTGAGGACGCGTTCAACAAGCCCTACGTGCGCCTGCTGGAGGTGAGCAACAGGATGGGCATCTCGGCCAAGGTCGAGCTGCACGTGCAGACCGCCACCGGCGCCAAGCCACAGGTGTTGACCATCAACGACGGTGACGACCTGCAGCAACTGGCCAAGCGCGCGGTGTATGCCGACTTCCGCGTGGGCGAGATCAACACCGCCAAGGGCGAAGAGTTCATGGAGCTGCGCTACCCCGGCGGCGAGGTCTACCTAGCGTTGGGCCAAGCCCATGGCGAGGTCGATTCCCTGGCCGTGCAGCGCGAGATGATTCGGCGGACCATCAAGGAGCACCTGGAGAAGGAAAAGCTGCTGCGGCCCAAGGGCATCAAGGTGCTGTCACTGTTCTTCATCGAGTCGGTGGCGCGGTACCGCCAGTACGACAAGGACGGCAACCCGGTGAAGGGCGACTACGCCCGCATCTTCGAGGTGGAGTACCGGCGGGCCGCGAAGCTGCCGGCCTTCCAGAGCCTGTTCGGCGAGGTGGACCTGGCGCAAGAGGCCGCAGCCGTGCATGACGGCTACTTCTCCATCGACAAGAAGGGCCGTTGGGCGGACCCCGAGCTGGACAAGGAAGGCGGCCTGAAGAACGAGACCAGCCGTGCCGACGCGGAGCGCGGCTACAACCTCATCATGAGGGAGAAGGAGAAGCTGCTCGCCTTCAGCACGCCGCTGAAGTTCATCTTCTCCCATTCGGCGCTGAAGGAAGGATGGGACAACCCCAATGTCTTTCAGATCTGCGCCCTTCGCGAGATGGGCAGCGAACGCGAGCGCCGCCAGACCCTTGGCCGGGGTCTGCGCCTGTGCGTCAACCAGGACGGGCAACGCGTCTACGGCCACGACATAAACCGACTGACGGTGATTGCCACCGAGTCGTACCAGGAGTTCGCGGACCAGCTCCAGAAGGAGATCGAGACCGACACCGGCATCCGGTTCGGCATCGTCGAGCTACACCAGTTCGCCACCATCGCAGTCGCCACGCCTGACGGCAAGGTGGCCCCGCTGGGCGTTGACCAGTCCAAGGCCCTGTGGGACCACCTGTGCGCTGCCGGCCTCATCGACGCCAAGGGCAAGGTGCAGGACTCGCTGAAGTCCGCCCTGAAGTACGGCATGCTGGCCCTGCCCGAGGCCTTCGAGCCGTACCGGGGCCAGGTGGCCGAGCTGCTGCGCAAGGTGACGGGCCGCGTGGAGGTGAAGAACCGCGACGACCGCGAGACCGTGCCGCTGCGCAAGGGTGCTGACGGCAAGGCGGTGACACTAAGCGAGGACTTCAAGGCGCTATGGGACCGCATCAAGCACAAGACCACGTACCGCGTGCAGTTCGACAACGACAAGCTCATCCGTGACTGCACCGCCGCGCTGACCCGTGACCTGCACATCGCCCGCGCCCGGCTGCAGTGGCGCAAGGCGGAGATCAGCATCGGCAACGCCGGCGTGGAGGTGCGCGAGAAGCAAGGTGCCTACACCGTGACATTAGAGGAGGCGGACATCGAGCTGCCGGATCTGCTGACCGATCTGCAGGACCGCACGCAGCTTACGCGGCGCACGCTGGTAAAAATCTTGACCGAGTGCGAGCGCCTGGACGCATTCAAGCGTAACCCGCAGCAGTTCATCGAGCAGGCGGCAGAAATCATCAACCGCTGCAAGCGCCTAGCCCTAGTGGACGGTATCCGGTACCAGCGGCTCGGCGACGACGCCGTCTGGGCCCAAGAGCTGTTCGAAACCCAAGAGCTGACCGGCTACTTGACGAACATACTGCGCGACACCAAGCGCTCGATCTACGAGCATGTGGTCTACCAATCAGACACCGAGCGCGACTTCGCCCACGCGATGGAGAAGAACGACGACGTCGTGCTGTACGTCAAGCTGCCTACCTGGTTCAAGATACCCACCCCGCTGGGCAGCTACAACCCAGACTGGGCCGTGATGGTGGACAAGGACGGCAACCGGCGCCTGTATTTCGTTGTTGAGACCAAGAGCAGCCTGTTCACCGACGACCTGCGCAACGAAGAGAGCGCCAAGATCGAATGCGGCAAGGCACACTTCAAAGCGCTTGCCGTAGGGGAGAGTCCTGCGCGGTACGTGGTGGCGAGATCCCTTGTCGATGTACTTACTGTGGAGAACTGAATTGACGTGCTCCCCAAGTTGTAACGTTTGGAGCTAGAGCATGCAGCTCTGAAGCCGCCACCACAAGGCCTCGTCGTGCTCGCTGGCCCGACGGCTTTCGCAGCGAGGCGTCGCGTTCACCCTAATTCATCTGTCACGAGCGTTCTCATAGGTCCACCGCTAGTTGTGTAGGTCGGCGATACAGCCTCATCGGTCGCGAATATGGCCGTGATGCCTGACCGGGGCGTCATTATGACCGGCCACCAGAAAGGAAATCCACGCCACCCCTTCGCTTCACTCCCATTTTGTCGGAGCAGCATAAGCACCGGAATGTCCTCTGCTTTGTTGCGGCCCAGGTCTTTCTGCTGTTTCGTATCCGGTGCATTCGAAAACCGGCCTTCCTCCCTATATCGAGCCACATCGCGATCGCGTGCGATCAGCAGCCAAACTTTTCCTCTTAGATTTGTTTTTTTGCACGTCCGGGCCAAGTGCTCCAAGGCGGCAATATGCGCGCCCCGATCATCATCGGTTGCATCGTCAAATTCGAGATTTGCATAGGCGAGTTCAAGTACTTTAACCGCGTCTTCTGCTGTTATCAGCACGGGCTCCTTCGCACCGCCGACGAGCTTTTCGATCATTGCATCCAACATGGTAAGGTTCTTGGCGCCATGGGATTTGTAAACGGTCTGAAAACCCGACAGCACTAACCGTCGGCCCGGTCGTATGCTCACGACGTCCGAAAACAGAAGTTTGTTTGGCGAGCAGGGAATCAGACGATTTAAAGCGTCTTTTTGGATGAAGTAGACTCCCTTGTCGTGGGCGCCAGATTCAAATGCTTCCCTGAGAGCAGCGTCAAATTCATGAATTCGTTTCATCACCTGATACACATGCTGTGGCGCGTAGAATCTGGTTACGGCCAGGTCCGCTTTGGATCGAGCTCCGTACATTCGCGAATGCTGAAGGACTGTGTCCTGCTGGAACCGGTTTGGATTTCTACCGTAATAAAATCCGATTAGATTGCTTATGGTGATACCGCGATCCAGAATCTGCCCGCCAATGAACATGTTGAACGGCGTTCGAAGTTTCAACTGGCCGCCATCGTCAAGGAGCTGCTTTATATCTTTGTCGGAGTTCACCTTGGTGATCATGAGCTGCCCGGCATCAAGCGACTCGACGACGGCTTTTTTTACATCTTGAAAATTCGGAAGCTCTACACCGTCTAGTTCGATTGACCGTCGTAGATCGACGTAGGCGGCTCGCAGCAGTTCATTAAAAAGAGGACTATCCGCATTTGCCTGATCAACCAACGAGTCTCTGGTTGCCATGGCAACACGTTCCTGCCATTCATGCGAACTACGGGACTGCTCAGTGTGGAAGAGGAAACTATATTTTTGCGGGCGTCGACCAGCCCCGCGCTCCTGCAAGCGACGAATCGACCCACCAACAAGGAATGTGACGACAGCATCTCTGAGCACCGCGACGTTGTTGTTGGTCAGAACTTTATCGATCTGCAATCTGCGGCGATCTTCCTTCTTCAGCGCATCTCGTTCGGCGACTGGAACCTCTCGATAGAAGTAGAAAGCCGGCGAATCAGTATCGGTACTTTTTTCAAAATATTCGTCGCCTCCGGTGTATTTGCTGTGTATCGGCAACAGAATCGTAAATGCCGGGCGCTTCGGCTTGAAGAGCGAAGTTCCATTGACAAACATTTCCTCATCCGGCTGAAGATAAAGAGCGTAGGGAGTTGCCGTGACTTGAAGGAAAGCAGATCGTGCCACTGACTCCCGAATCCGGTCGATTTGCTGCGAGATTACCCCCGCACTGCATACACCGCTGGTTTTGCGAAAACTTACAGAGGCGAGGTCCGCTTCATCGTCAATTATCAGCACCGACTTGCTTCGGAGTTCGGGGTATTCCGAATCAAACAGGCTCAAAAGATGACGAAGATTATCGTCTTCTTTCTTAACAACAAAAATCAATTTTCGAGTCAGCTCATAAGGCGTGAGATCAGGGACATGTAAAATGTCGAAGACCTCGACCTGGTCCGCTGAGATAAATTCTCGGAAATCCTCCTTCACACGGCTGAGCGTCTGCTCAGCGAGAGATTTCGTGCCTTTTGTAAGGATGATCGCAACATCGTACCCGCGATCAAACGCACGCGCGATGACGCCGAGAAATGCTCTGGTCTTTCCACTTTGAACTCGACCTAACAGAATTCCGGGACGTCTTGTTGAGGTTGCCTCTTTCTGAAGATTTTCTAGAACTTGTTCGATCTTTTCGCGTAACTCCGGTGGATCATCACGTTTTGCCGCAAGCTGGTCGTAGAAGGACTCAGCAAGCTCGGGGGAGTCAGCCGCCGCCCTATTTTGAAGCCAACGCCTGATCTTGCTTTCCGAGTACACCGGACCCGACTTCAATTCTGCAAGAGGAGCGGGAAAGTCTGGGAAGCGTTTCCGCCAGTTGGCCACGGCCGAAGGACTGACATTGGCCAGCTCCGCAACTTCGTATACCCCAATGAGCGATTCGGTCATGGCGGCCTTAATGTTGTGAATATTACTTACGTCTAAATGTTAACGTAGTTAACAGTTAGTGTGAACGATATTTTCTTATACTGTCAATGCCGCCAGTGATCCATCTCCGAAGAATTTACCTGCTACATAAATCGTGACTGTGAATTACGGTTAGCCCCATCAGATACCCGCCGCCCAATTTCTCGACTGAATGAAGACTAGGTATCTGATTCTGAATAAATTTTTTCTCTAATTATTTTCTTAACCGTTACCGCGCACCCCTCTCGTCCGTCGTGAGCATGCGGTTCGGCGAGAACAAGGCCCGTGAAAAATTCACGGCGATCGCGATGGCCAGAGCACTGTGCGCAACGCCTCGGTCTTACTCGAGCTGATTTCTGGGGGCATGCTGGAGAGCGCGAGCGCCTATGGCGAAGCTCCATCGATGCGACGACGTCGTCGCCTAACGACGTCGGAGGATGCGGGATGTGGCCACGGTGGCGAGACTGCCGGCTTCAATCGTGCACTCGCCGCCCGATATCGACGCCAAGATAGACGCGGTTGGCGAGCGTCTAGCGTATAAGCTGCCCTCCAAATGGATAGAATCGCCCACCGACGAATCGCTTAAATCACTCCACTTAGCGCTGCGTCTCGGATTTCTGATTGAGTAGCACGTTTGCTGCGGCATCCGAGAGCACCAATACAAGCTTCATCGTGGCGCGTGTTGCGCCGACGAACAGCCGTCGAATCGAATTCTCAGTCAAATTCTCGAAGTCGATCTCCGTGAGAACGATGCATGGAGCCGCGCGGCCCTTGAACCGGTGGACCGAATCGATGGCGACGTTTCCCTCGGTGTAGATCGAGTTGCCGAGAAGGTCGTACTGACCGGTGGGTGCGCGGAGCCGGTGGCCGCCGATCTGGTCGTACGGTGTGAGCCATGAACTCTCCCGGCCCCGGTAGGTCACGATCGCGATCTGGTCACGCTTGAACCCTTGTTTCACACACCGGTTGACCGCCTCGACTGTCTGTTCGATTAGCGAGGGGGTGTCGCTGTAGGTGAGGAAGTCGATCTCCGCGTCCGAGAGAGGACTACCTGCATGGATCTGCCCGCCTACCGGCAGTAGGCGGTTCAGGAAGGCGACGATCTCACGCGGGCTGCGATAGTTGATGTCCGCTCGGAGACGCGTCCAACCGGGCAGCGGGACCGCGGGACGGTCGTAGAGGTTCTGCATCGGATCCTCGAGCCACCACGCGCGGCCGCCCGGCTTGAGGAAGCGGAACAGATTCTCGGCCCAGCGGCTGTTGAAGTCCTGGCCCTCGTCCACGATCAGCGTGTCGACGAGGTCGCCGTCCGTTGGGTGATATCGGTCCATCGCGGCTTCCATCGACGCGTAGACATCCGACGAACCGAAGTTCGGGACCGTGCCATTCGCCCGACTGATGCGGTCGGCAAGGTGATGGTAGGTCGTGACGGTACCTCCGGGCGTCGCGATAACGGCGATGTGGTCGGCGAGCGGCCGGTTGTAGCAGACGTAAAGAGCCCTCTCCCCCCGTCGCACCGCGTCCGTGTAGACGGCGAGTGCGAGCTGCGTCTTGCCCGAGCCCGCGGTACCGACCACCCGCAACCGGAAAGGATCGACCTCGATGCGGCGTCCCCAGTGGGCGAGACCCTCGGAGAGCCGTGTCTGCAGAGCGCCGACGCCCTGGACGCTCGCACCCACGTTGGGCACAAGGTCGAGCAGCTCCCCGAGGAAACGGTGGATCGGGGCGTTGGGCGGCGGGACGTCGCCCCCGGACGGCAGGATCGCGGTGATGATCTCGACCAGCCGGTCCTTGCGGCGGCCGTCCACGATGCGGGAGGGGTCGATACCAGCCGTGCCGGGATCCTTCACCGTGTGGTCGGGGCAGTAGAGCAGGATCTCGACCGGGGTTTCGCCTCCGCCTGGCAGCTTTCGCAACCGGTTGTGGAAGTTCTCCTTGTTGCGCGCGATCTGGACAGGAACCGACTTCGCGCCATCGACGTAGACCTTGCAGAGCCCGTCGGGCGTCTCCTCGAGGAAGCCGGTCTTCTGTTCGATGAGGAGAACGCGGCCACCGGGACCGACGATCACGAAATCGATCTCGCCCACCGATGCCCGGGCGATCTCGTGCACACGGCTCCAGTGGACACCGTGGTAGACCGCGTACCGGTCGTCCAGCCCCTCCGCAAGCACCGAGAGTGTCTCGATCTCGCGCGCGAGCGAACCTGTCGCCCTGATCTCCCGCCAGCCCTCTGGATTCACGCGAGCCATGGGCTTCCTCGGCTCCCGGTCGCCACGCGATTTATCGGCGCATCCTCTTCTGGCGGATCATCCCGCAAAGACAGGTGCGATCCACGATGCGCATGAGCGACGTGACGGCGTCCGCGGGAGTGGAGGACGTGCATCCTTCATTCATCCGTCAGGCTCTTAGATTGCTCGAAGAGTTCGAGGATCTTCATGGCCTGTGCGGCCTGTTTCGCGCTCGGTTTGCGCGACCAGCCCCGCGCCGCGTAACCGGCCAGGGTGTTGGCGATCCCCTGTTGCCAGAACGCCAGCGAGTTCGTCTCGTTGCCCCAGACCTGGATCTGCATCCACGTCTGGGCATCCGTCTGCAGACAGCGTGCGATGCTGTTCTGGACACCAACCAGTGCAGACTCCGTCGCCACATCGACCGCGACGAGCTCTGCGGCGAGTTCGGCGGACACCTCCCAGGCAGATGTGTCGTGACGCAGGTGCGCCCAACATCCCTCGGTCTTGAACCACTCGCCGACGTTGCGATCCCCAGCGCTCGCCACGATCAGTTGCGCAACTCTCGGCAGCCATGCGCTGATCTGATCCCTGAGTGCCGGCGTGAGCGCCTGTAGGTCCCACAGTTCACCCATGTTCACACGACCGAAGGTCTTCTCCGAGAGCAACGCGATGGTGTAGGTCACGACATTGATACCGTAGGCACGGATGCCCAGCCGCTTGGCGCATTCCTGCGCTTGCTTGAACAGGATCGCCTGGCCGATGATCGTCTTGTACTCCTCCTGCGTCGGCTCCCAGCCCTTGTCCCGTTTGCCCACGGACGCCATGTACCGCTCGAAGTTCTTCTGCCCGCCCTTGCTCACCACGTGCGGCAGGCGCAGCCACGTGTTCCCGTACCGGGCGAGATCCTCCTTCGTGATCCGCTGCGAGACCGGGAACTTCCGGTCGAACGCCGCGCCCTTCGCGCTCTTCCCGCCCGAACGGTTGCGCTCGGTCTGGTAGGCGCCACGCGCACGCTCGTAGAACCACATCGACTGCTCTCCGGGCACCCACGATCGTCGCGCCACGCGCTCGATGCCGACGTGATAGGCGTGGTTGGCTCCGAGGTCGACCACGCTGACCTTGTTCTGGGTGTTCGAGAGCCTCGAGATCTCCGGCACCATCGTCTCGAACTGGTCGCCCGGCACCTCGGTGATCTTCGCCTGCACGAAGACGTGGGTGAGGTCGGCAGAGTGCTCCTTCCGCGCACGGTGTATGGACGCCGTCGTCTGACCGCCGTTCACGATCTGCAGGCCTTGGATGGATGTGATGAGACCTCCGTCGTCGCAGACCTCTATTCGCTCCCCGACCACCGTGATGCCGTTGTTGTAGGCGAGGAACTGCTGCGGCCGCTGCAGAAGGGTCTCGAGGATCTCCCGGTTGACCTTCCCCTTCGCCTGGAGATACGAACGGACGTTCAGTTCGAGTAGCCTTGCGCCGTACTCATCGTAGAGCCGATACAGGACTTCGCCGGGGAAGATCGCGACGCACGACTTGTATCCGAGTTCCTCGTCCGAGACCGGAACGCAGCGGATGCCGCCCCCCGCGAGGTCGGAGAAGTCGACCACGACGGGTTCGTGAGTCGAGCCGCTAGAACGGAACCGCCGCAGGCGCTCGAGGTCCCAGATGTCGTGGACGACCTCATACTGACCGACCTGCTCGCGCCGGGCCTTCTCCTTGCGCTGGACGTTGAGCGCGTTCGTGACGAGGATCACCTGGACGCGGTCGAACTGTGCCTTCTTCTCGTGGATCTCACGCAACATCCCGTGCTCCAACACATGACCCGGATCGAGGATGTCGGGTCCGCGATCGAGAGCGAGCGTGAGGAAGCGCAGGGCCTGCCTGAAACACCGGTCGACGTCTGCGGCATTGAGTTTCTGGACCGTCGACTCGTCGTGGAGGTCGGTGATGAGGAGATCGAGGCGCGTCTCGTCTTCGGAGAACCCGTACCCGTTGATCCGGTACGGCTGCCGCGCAGACATGTTGCCGAGGTAGCACGCGACGGGCGATTCCAGTACGCCGGCGATCTCGAGGTCCTCCATGACCATGCGGGTGAAGGCGTCCTCCTTGAACGTGGACGACGTGCCGTCGCCGGATCCGCCACCGGATCCGCCACCCGATCCCTGCACTTCGGCGATCACATCCGCCATCAGTTGCTGATGAAAACTCTCGATCTCACTCACGGACACTTCTCCGTTCCAATGGACAGTGCTGAAACCACCTCGCTCTCCCGGACTTCGAAGGACCCGACTCCTCCGAGGTCGATCGAGTAGGCGACCGAATAGACGCCGTCACGAAGCTCGCTCTCACGGATTCGCGGGAATGAACCCTCGACAATGTAATAGGCTCGCCGGCGCTCGAGGTATCCCTCCGGCAGATAGAGCGGCTCGTGCAACGGGTGATAACCGGCCTCCAGCAGAAGGTCGTCGAAAAGCACCACCGCTGCGTCCGGGAACCGTCGCTTCAGCTGGGCGACGGTCTGCGGCAAACTCGCCCCGGCCCCCTCGACGATTCTGACGGCGAGGTGCATCAGGAACAGGGGCTGACAGAGGGAGTCATCCAACTGATGTTCGTTCGCGATGTCCGCCGAGCGCGCCACGTTCGCGGTCGTCGTCTTGACCTCGACACCGCCGCTTCCGAAGACGAAATCCTGGTTGCCGCCGAACGGTCCTCTCCAGCAGGAGAGCGCCTCCTCCGCCGGCATCCCGGCATCGACCAGCACGCGCAGGAACGTGAGTTCGCCGTAGAGGCCGACCCGTTTCTCGCGCGGCAAGCCATCCGACGCGGCGTTGCGCATGAACCGCTCCCACCGGTCGAGCAACGAACGCATCGCGCTCACCGCTGTCGGCTCGTCGGCGGCGCGCAGCACCACCGCGACGATCTCGCTCGCCATCGTCGCGAAGATGTCGCGAAAGGCTCTTGACGCAAGATCGAGCGAGATCCGCTGCCGACCCGTGCCCGGATCGCGGTGACACTCGACGGTGAAACCCGAGGTCGCGCGCTCGAGCTTGGCTGTGGAGACGCCGGGTTGGACCTCCATGAGAAGGCTCGGCAGACCCGAGGGATGGCGCAACCCGGCGAACAGGTGGAATCGCGAGTCCGCGTGAACGCGCCGCTGGTAGACGCCATCGACGGTACGGACCTCCGACTCGAGGAGCCGCCACGCCTGCTGCAGTGGCTCACAACTCGTCATAGTCGCCGAGTCCGAGGAACGTGTTGTTGACGGTGTAGCTGATCGGCTTCGCGGTGTCGCTCGCCGGGAAGCTCACCGCGATCCCGATCACGGGGTCGGCGCCCGTTCGCGCGTCCGCGCCGTCGAGCGGATAGAGGATAAGGACGCCACGGCGCTTGTCGCGTACGCGGCGGACGGCACTGCCAGACGGGCTCGTCGGCGGCTCCTCCGACTTGTTCTTGCGCTTGCTGCCGCGCCAGTCCGCCTCGGTCTGCTCGAGGGCCATCTCGATCTCGCCCTCGTCGAGGTCGCAGGCTTCGTCGGAGGGATTCACGAGACGACGCACCGTGTAGCGGCCGTCGATCTCCTCGCCGAAGTAGTCTCGTTTGATCGTTCCAACCGCAAGACCGCCGAACAGTGTGGAGACGTCGCTCGCCGACGCGAGACTCGACGAGGCGAGCCGCACGGTCCATTCGACGAGTTCGCCCTGCTCGTTCTGCTGGCGGATGTAGCGGGTGAGCAGACGAGCATCCGCGCGACGCGCCTCGGGGTGCGTCTGGTATTCGCGCAGGAACTCGAGGATCTCCTCGACGCCCACCCGTCGCAACCATGTGTGTCCGCCGGTCTTGCTACCGCTGTCCGGAGCACCCAGACGAGCGACGAATCGGCGCGCGACATCGCGATTCACGGCAGCCGGCCGCCCGGTGTCGAAGAGAATCGTCTCGCTGATGTCGCCGGCATAGGAAAGCCTCAGTTCGGTGCCGTTGCGCATCTTGACGGCCGACGTCACGAGCATCAGCGGATGCGAGCGCACCTTCAGTCCGTACTCCTTCGGGGAAGCGCCGATCTGCACCATGTGATCGAACTCGAGTCGAAGCTCCTCGGTCGCGGCCGCGATGTGCTGGAACCAACTGTAGAGATCCTGCGTGGTGTAGAGCCGGCAGACGTCGAGGTAGTACTCCTTGTATCCGAACCACCGGCCCATCTGCATGAGCGTGTCGTACATACGGGAACAGCGGAGAAAGTAGCTGACCGTCAACCCTTCCAGGGTCAGGCCGCGGGAAAGCTTGTCACCACCGATCGCGATCACGTTGAGCCCGGTCTCGCGGTGGGTCTCGTAGTCGAGAGCGTCACGCGCGGACCCGTTGATCGCCTGTACCTTGATGCTCTGGGCGATCACTGGGAGATGCTGCACGACGGAGTCCCACTCCGGCAGCACGTGACTACCGCCGAAGGCCGCCGTGGTGGGAACGAAGTCCGACTCCCACAAGGATTCGAGTTCCTCAAGCACCGTGGGCCGTCGCGCTCCGTCGCCGTTGATAAGGCGGCTCGTGACGTCGCTGAGCTCGCGTGCGACCTCCTCCCTAACAATCTCCTGCACGGCGGTGAACCGGACGACATGCACGAGCATCGAGTTGAAGAGCGGCGCCGTCTCCCGGATGGAGCGGACGGTGGTCGACAGCAGGAACGACAGCAAGGCTCGCCTCAGCGAGGGCGGCACGCGGCGCTCGCCGTCGTGGAGTGGAACGTGATTGACGGTTCCCGTCAGCTTCGGAGGCATCCAGCCCTCGGTCTCGGTCGGCTCGAGGGACTCCGCGTGGTCGCTCAGGAGACGGACCACCGGCAGTGGCTCCATCGCCTCGAGCCCGGCGTCCTCGTCCTCCACGATGCCGAAGATACGCGCCGCCCCGGCATAGTTGCTCGGCGCGGGGAGATTCACGATGAAGCTGCGCGGAAAGAGGTCGTCTCCGAGCTCTCGGGTCCGCGACTGCTCGTGGATGTAGATGTTGGCGAACGGCGTGGCAGTGAAACCGACGTAGGCCGAGCGCCCGAAAGCCATCAGCAAGCGGCGGATCAGGCCGTTGATCTTGGCCGGATCATGGTCCTCGTCGGGCTCCCCGTTCTCGAGAAAGGCGCCACTCTTCGTGTCGACGCTGGCCTGGTCCGCCTCGTCGTCGATCACGAGGAGCGGCACCTCTCGATGATAGCGACGACCCGTCTCCGGATCGGTGGAATCGGCCGACCCATTGATCCATCCGAGAAGGTTGCGCAGCACCGTCGCGTTCTTCTTGACGACGAACAGCAGTGGATTTCCGCCGGGGTGAATCGCGAAGTGCTTCGCCACGGCCTTGCTGAAGTCACCGCGGTCATTCCGGTTCGTGACCGAGTCGGCCTTCGCGTTCGTACCGTACTCCGCAACGCCCGTGGCATGGAACGTCGCGCCACCCCGCCCGAGTGGCGCGGCCTTGTAGCCGAGGAAGCCCTCGTCGAGGCGGATCTGCGTCTGACTGCGCAAGTTGTTGTGCAATCCGGCGAGAACGATGATGACCTTGTAGCCAGCATCCGCGGCCTTGCAGATGAGACCCGTGTAGGTGCCCGTCTTTCCGGACTGGACGTTCCCCATCACGAGGCCGCGACGGTCCCAGACACCGTCCCGCTCGGGATCCTCGATGCGACCGAGAACCTCGTCGGAGACGCGCTCGATGTTCTCGACCGCGGCAGGCGCGAGCTTCTGGTTGTGGATCAGGTAGAGGCGGTAACGGTTCCAGAACCGCCAGTCGATCGAGCCCCGTCGCTGTGAGAGCCACGGGATGTGATCGTCGTCGTTGCTGAGCGAGGTCGGGTCGTTGGACCAGATCGTGAAGGACTGTTCGAGAGCCGCGATCAGCGCCTCACGGTCGACGTCGCGGGAGAACATCGCGAGCGCAAGAACCTGGTCGACGTTGTCGACAATGTCCTCGCGGGTGAGCACGGCACCAGGCGTCTGACGGCGCGCCGCAAGGGCGAGCTGGCACATGTTCAAGGCGGTTTGGAACAACGACATGGAACCTCACTCTTCTTGGAGTACGCGTTCTACAAGATCGGGATAGCGACGGAAGGGCTCGAGCGCGAGAAGGTACATGCGCACGGAGTCCGCCTTCCCCAGCGATCGCGCGAGGTGATCACGAGCGAGGCGGAGATCGCCGAGGATCGTCTTCTCGTCGTAGCCCTCGTACGGAACCGCGTGCTCCTCCGGAGACTCCGCAGTCTCGAGCCAGATACGCTCGACCGGCACCGTCTCCTCGATCAGGCGCAGTAGCGGCTTGAGATGATCCGCGAGCGGACCGAGTCGCGCCACGGTCTGGGCGAGCACCGGGTGCTCGCGGTTGATCAGGTAGACCTTCCGATCGGATCGCGTCTGCACCGTCCACGGATGCTCGACGATCACGCTCGGCGCGGCCGCACGGGGCCCGTATTCGCCACGATGAGCGAACAGCTGTCGCGCGTCCTTCCGAACCGACTCAGCGAGGTCGGTGAGTCGGTTGCGCACAGCGGCGGGAGGCCGCGCGGTGGACTTCTTGATGTCGAGGCCCCACTCCTGGTCCGTCGCATTGGGAATGTCGATCGACAGACGGGCGAGCTTGTAGTGCTCCTCCTTCGCCCAAGGCCGGCCACGACCGAGCCGGAGCCAGTCTCCCGGCACGATGATGCGGTCGTTCCGGTAGATGTAGAAGCCCTGCTGCGCCACCCAGTCGCGCGGCCCACCCGCAGCGGCGTACTGATCCGCATCGAGCCTCTCCTTGTGTGGAAGGACGAACCCCTGGACGCGGATGCGATGTCCACCCACCGTCATGGTCTCCAGCGGAGACTCCTTCGACGCGGGGCCGCCGGGCACCACGAAGGGATTCCACGGCTCGATCAGGTGCTGCCTGGATCGCCCGTTGATATAGATCCGCAGCGGTGCGGAACGCCGCTTCCCGAGGCCCTCGAGGTACCGGTGGAAGATCATGCCGAGGTGGCCACGCACCTCAACGATCAGCTTCATGAACCGCTCGTGCGCCTCGGCCGATCCGACGGGTGAGGCGTCGACGACGCGGTCCAGATGGTCCCACATCACGAGGGTGCCCGATGTCAGAGAGGAGAGTTGCTCGAAAGCCGGATTTCCAAGCGGCGGCGCCGCCTTCAGAAGACGCCACTCGTCGTGTCGCGCGACGTAGTCGAGATCCCAGCATCGTCCGGCCAACGGGCGCCCTTCGGCGCGCGACCAGACGGTCAAACGGCGGCACTGCGAGAACGAAGCAGTCTTGAGGCCGAGACCGAACCGACCAAGATCCTCCGCACGACGGTCGTCGAGCGGGTTGGCGCTTCCGGGGCGCATGGCGGCCGCGAGGGTCTCCTCGCTCATGCCGATGCCATCGTCCAGGATCGTTATGGTCGAGTCCTGACCGGCCCAGTGGAAGTCGATCCAGATGGATCTCGCACGAGCGGTGACACTGTTGTCGAGAATGTCGGCGACCGCCGTCGGTAGCGAGTAACCGACGGAGCGCAGTGATTCGACGAGCGCACAGGGCTTCGGGGCGCTGATCTCATAATCGTTCGACATCCTTTTCTCCGGCAGGTTTTGTCACCCGCCATCTCCTACTGGTCGGCTCTTCGAGGCTCCAACAATTCACATGATGGGAGCGGTTCCTCGTCGAGCGTTATCCTTCACCGACACACGAAGTCCCCGGTCGCTCGCAAGACCGTGTTGCCGAGTAGGTCGATTCTTCCCGATCGAGCGAGTCCGATCTGGGAACTATCTCACGGTTCCGCACACGGTCCGGAGGGGTCATTTCCTGATAATCCCGTCATCAGAACGTCCTCGAGTCGTCGATGCCTCCGCCTGGACGGAGGCTTGTGACACGGAGAACAGCAAGTGACGAACAGCGCCCAACGTCGCAACACGCTTCGCCGCGTTGCGCAACTCGCACTCCCAGACAATCCCGACCCGCCACCCGGCCACGCGCAGTGCCGCCTGCTGACGGTGGTCCCGGAGGGTATTGGCCTTGAACTTTTGCAGCCAGAAGTCGCGGCGGGTCACGGGGGTCGATGCGAGAGCGCACCCTGCGTGTCGGTGCCAGAAGCAACCGTGCACGAAGATGACGGCCGAATACTTCGGCAGCGCGATGTCGGGACTTCCCGGCAGGTCCTTCACGTGCAGTCGGAACCGGAACCCTGCCCGGTGCAGATCGCTTCGCAGGAGTTTTTCCGGTGCGGTGTCCTTGCGTCCGATCCGCGCCATGTGGCGACTGCGGGCCGCAGGCGAGAGGATGTCCGTCAACGACGGTGCCTCATGGTCGAACGAAGGAACCGATGGATGCTCGCCGCGACCTTGAGCGCGAGAAGCGGAGGGACGGCGTTGCCGACCTGATGGTACTGCTGCGTGCGATTGCCCGAAAAGAAGTAGTCGTCAGGAAAGGTCTGCAGCCGGGCGGCCTCTCGAACTGTCAGGCTGCGGCACTGTTCCGGGGAGGGGTGTATGAAGTAGTGACCGTCCTTCGAGATGTGCGAGGTCACCGTGCTAGAGGGGCGCCCTGCCAACTGGACACGAAAGCGGTCACCGAACATCCCGCCCTCGACAGCCGCCTCGACGTTCGCGTGCATAGGGTGCAGTTCGACCGGAAAGTCGCGCAGCCCTGGTGAGCGTCCATGCACATCCGCGAAGCTCGCGGCGTAGAGATACCGATGCAGGTCGGCCTGCATGTGGCCACGCGTCTCGTGTAGCGTGAGTCCGGTCGCGCCGCTCCGGTACCATGCGTGAAGAGCCGGTTCGCGGATGCCCTTCGGGGAACGAGGCGTGAACGGCGCGCCGGTGTCGAGCGAGGACGCCATCGACGCGAGAGCCTGTGCGGCCCGCACCGCGACCGGATGGTGGGGCGACGAGCGGCCCGCACGCATCCACGACGCCTCGCGAACCGCCCCGACCGCTTCGGACCATGCGTCCCACGAGTCACGCGCCTTCGTGAGCCGGCTGCGCAGGGGCGGCAGGTCGCCAATCACATCCGCAACAGACGCCGCGAGCGGGGACCCCTCGAGCGGCTCCGGACCGCCCTCTACATCCGAGCGCACGCCCACGATGAAGACTCGGTGGCGGGCCTGCGGGACACCGTGTTCCTCGGAACGCAGCAGGAAGTGTCCCGCTGGATCGTCGTCACCGAGGAACTCGCCACCCCCCGCCCCACCCAGCCCGTACAGCCGATAACCTAGCGTCCGCGGAGACGACAGACCCAGTGCGGCACGGGGCCGCCGCAGATCCGCCACGATGCGTTCGAAGATGCCGGTGCCTCCGTGCTTCGACGACAGGATCCCGCGAACGTTCTCCATCACGAAGACCGTCGGCCGATGCCGAGCGACGATCTGCAGGTACTCCCGGTACAGGAAATGTCGCTTGTCGTCCTCGAAATCCGGGCGTGTCGACCGCATCCGCGCGCGTCCCACGAGCGAATACGCCTGGCATGGGGGACCACCGATCAAAACCCAAGGCACGTCGTCCTGCGGGAGCGCCGCGCTGACGCGCCGCGACACCTGCAGCCCCGGCTCAACACCGAGTTCCGCCTGCCACGTCCGCGCATCGGCCTCTGCCGCCTCGCGCGGATGTGCGGCGAGAAGCGCCTCGAGCGCGATCTCGCCGCGCAGGTAAGCGATGTATTCATCGGGGGCTGTCGCGAAGGAACGGCGGAATTTGCGGAGCCGCAGGGTCGCGCAGGCGACTGGATCCTTCTCGATAGACAGCACCACCCGAAACGGCGAGCTATCGCGATAGTGGAATTCACTGAAGCCCTCGGACAGGCCGCCCGGGCCCGCGAAGAGATCGATGACCGGAATGTCCTTGATGCGCGCCATGTTCGTTTCGCGAGAATGCCAGCCCTCAGGTTACCAGGCTGAGCCGCGTTTTGACATCCGTCGCGCAATGACGAGCGCGCGCCGGGTCAATGCGGTCCGCGAATCTCGTCCTATAATGAATCCACCGAACAGCCGGAGATCTCGTGTGCACGACACACCGCCTACTGAAACCGTTCATGGCGACGACACGCCATCATTCGGACTCGTGGAAATTCTCAGAGACTGGTTGTGCCGACCGGTACCCAAACCCGATTCCCCCGAGGCCGTGGAACTGGAGAGAATCGTCAACCAACTGGCCGCGCAGTACGCACGCGACAAGGATCCCGAGCTTTCACTCGCCATCATCGCGACGATCAGCCTCGCGGCAAAAGCGGGAAACAAAGCTGCAAAGAGCGTGGCGTTCGACCGCAGGCGCTGGGACAAGTCGCCGCCACCTTCGCTCGTCATCCTGCGTTCCGAAGACGAGCAGCTCGCGGCCCTGAGAGCTCTGGGATCCAAGTCGGGACAGTGGCTCGCGGCATATGCGCTGCGAACGGCGACCGACCCTGCCCTCTCCAAACCCGTTCGCACGCAAGCACGCAAGGTCTGCGCGAAACGTTCGAACGGCCCTGCGGAACTCCTCAGCATCGCGTCTCAGCAGGCTGCCGAGGGATCATTGGTTGATCTGCTCGCATCGGTCGCCCTGCTCGCCCCCGAGCTTGCGAAGAGTCGAGTGACGGGTTTCGTCGACGCACTGGAGAGATTGACCGAAGCCGTCGGTGCCCGCCTCGCGGCGGGACCGACGCCTGCGACAGACGTTGAGATCAGAGCAGCGCACCTTCATCTGACGACGATCCTCGAATGTCTCGCTCGAGTGGATCCCGGTTCACTCATCGAGCCTTCCACGATGAGGGTGATCGTGGCGATAGACCAGTTGCGCACCAAGACGTCCGCCAGACCTTGCCGACGGCTGGGGGGTGTGCTCGGGATCTTGTGGTCCGTCGCACGGCCCGTGGTGGCATCGCCGGGCGATGCGCTGGCGCGCGACACCGCCGCGCGCCTCCGTTGGCTGTCGGGCATCGTGCCGCTGCTCGAAGCGGCACGCGCGAATCGGCCGGACGAGGATGCCGCCAGAGCGGTGGAAAACGCGGCTGCGCCCGCCACTCTCGACGCAGAAGAAGGGATTTCCCACGCGCTGGTGGATGCCATCGCCGATCTCGTGCGCGTTCTGCCGAACGGCGCGTCGCCAATGCTCGATGTGGACGCGATCGATGAACTCCGCGGACGCATCGAGGCCTGTGCCCGCCTCGCCGGCGTCGAGGCGATCGGCCAGACCGGGGAAACCTTGGCCTTCGATCCGGTGACGCAGTTCCTCGACGCGGACGACGCAGTCTCCCCAACCCGCGTCCGGGTGGTGAAGCCGGGCATCGGCGCCCGCCGGACCAATGGCAGTCTCCGGATCATCCGAAAGCCAATCGTGCAGCTCATGGAGGAATAAAGGCTATGGCGATCGTATGCGTGGATTTCGGCACCAGTTCCATTCGGGCCGCATTGCGCGACGACGACGACGATGAGACGCTTCCATTGGCGATCGCGGGCGACGACGGCATCGACGACGCATCGATACCGAGCGCCATCCTGGTGCCAAAGGGCGCGAAGGAAATCTTCTTCGGTCAGGAAGCCCTGCGCCAGGCGCGACTCCTCGGAGAACCGGCGTTCTTCACCGCCAGTCCGAAGAAATGGTTCTTCGAGGCCGAAATCGGCGCGCTCGACCAGCCGCCTATCGAGAACCTGGGTCTCACCCGCATGGAACTGGTCGCGGCACTCGTAGCCCATGCGGGAGCGGCAATCCACCGCACGGTGCATGACGAACTGGGCTCTCGCGCGCGACAGGCCGAATACCGCCTGAGCCATCCGATATGGCCACAGTCCGTCCGGCCGTTGGCGGATCGCGCCTACGCATCTCTTGCCAGGCTGCTGCATCAGAACGCCGGCAAAAACCTCGGACAACGCATGAAGCTTCGCGATCTGCATGTCTGGCGCGACAAGTACAGGCCGGGCGAACGTCCACAGACAGCCGCCGCCAAGCCCGATGTCGCCGAGCCTGTAGCAGCCGCGATGGAACTCATCGGCGACCCGCGAAGGAACGATCTCAGCGTCACGCTGATCGTGGACGTCGGGGCCGGCACGACGGACGTCGCGGCGTTTCGCAGCCGCGTTCCCGACGAGCGGGCGGTCGACGTTCCGCGCACGTTGTATCTTCTGAAACCGCCAGCCAGCGTGTTCAAGGCCGGCGACACCATCGACCAGGTGGTGCTGAATCTGGTCAAGAATCGGATCTCGCCGAGCCAAAAACAGGCACTCGCGGAGTTCGTGGTCGATATCCGCCGCTACAAGGAGGAATTGTTCAAGAACGAATCCGTGCGCCTTCCCGGAAGCCGCGGAACACTCAAGCTCGAAGACCTCGAGTCGTCACCGGAGATTCAGGACATGGCACTCGCTGTGGAGTCCGTGGTCCAAAATCTCCTTGAGACGATCACCGTCGTCCCGCGTCACGACCGGGACGAGCGCCTCGACATCATTTTCGCCGGAGGCGGTGCCGGCATCGGCTTTCTTCGAAAAGCGGCCGAAAGCGGTGCTGGGAAAGCCCTGCCGCTCGTGAACACGCAATTTATTGAGGCTGCCACACCCCCCGACTTCAAGGTTGCCGCGGGACGTACGCGGATGGCGGTCGCGATGGGGGGTACGGTACCGTTGGCGGCATGGCCGACGGGGGCCCCGGAACCCGACACGACACCTATGCCGGGGCTGGCGCCGTTGACGAGACTAAGATCCCCGTAACCCTGATCGACCATCACGCTGTGCGCGCTGGTCGCCACAATGACCGAGCACATCGGGCGTGCTTGCACCACCCAACGCCATCATCACCATGGTAGCCACTCGTATTCGGTGGCCGGCGGCGATCACGAGATGGCGAGCGCCCTCTTGATGCGGTGCACGACCTCGACCGGCGTCTGGAAAACGTCCTTTGCGGGAATTCGCATCACCCGGTAGCCGTGGCCTGCCAAAGTCGCGTCGATACCGGCGTCGACGGCTTGTCTTCCCTCGTGGTGCGCCTGCCCGTCCACCTCGATGGCGACCCGGATGCCGCCGGCACCCCCCAACGTGAAGTCGACCTCGTGCCCGCCGACCGAAGGGTGGATGTCAGGAAAAAGGCCCTCTACGAGCAAACGCGAATAGAGCGCGAGTTCCGCCGGACTAGTGTCGCGAAGCAGCTGGACATCGCGGCAATAGGTAGCGAGTTTCTTCAGAATCCCAGTTTGCTGCATGCAGAAATCGAAGTCGGCGATGACGAACAGCGCCTCGCGGGCACGGGTCACCGCGACATTGATCATGTTGGGCGGGTCCTCGACCCACCGCACCGATGCCGGGGTCATCCCCCGCGCCGCGACCGCGCTGAATATCATCACGTCGCGCTCGTCACCCTGGAATCCGTACGCCGTGTCGACCGGGACCGACGCGGAAAGGCCGTGCTCCTCAAGCTCCGCGCGCAGCCAGTTCTTCTGCGCGGTAAACGGCGTCACCACGCCTATCGACAGATGGGGGGCGGTCTCCTTTATCTTCATCACTGTCGCAACGACCTTCCTACCCTCCTCCACGTTCAGCCAGCTGCCGCCGTGGCGGCCACGAGTCGCCTGGCCGCGAACGGCGATCCGATGGACTCCGGGGTCGATGCCGTCGGACGGGTTCGGACCCAGCTCCTTCCGAAGCGTCAGCGCGCCGCGGTAGATCTCGCGGTTGGAGAACCCGATGATCTGAGGATGACTGCGAAAATGCTCGAGCAGAGTATTGACCTGCGCACGACGGCGAGGCAGAGCCTCGATCGCAGCTGAGAATACGTTGACCGTGGAATGCCCTATCGCCTCCAGATGCTCCGAGACGTCATGCTTTCTACCCAGAAGGGACTCCTCGGACGTCTGTACGGTAGGAATGGCCGGAAGCTGGTTCTCGTCGCCGATGACCACGAGCTTGCGGCCTCGATAGACGAGCGGCAGCAGGTTCGTCACGGTGCACTGGGACGCTTCGTCGATCACGACGATGTCGAACAGGTCAGGCTCGAGGGGAATCGCCTGAGACGCCTGCGCGGTGGTCACCCAGATCGGAGCGAGTCGCAGCACATCCCGAAACAGGCGCGCTTGCGGCGGTTCAATCCGGCCGTACTGACGCCCGTAGCAAACCTCGAGTTGATGCACCGCCTGTAGCGCCTCGGTGTCACGGACGAGCCGAATTTGCCAGTCGCGCAAGCCCGCTTCGAAGGAGATCTTTTGGATCTCCGCATCCATACCGGCGAGTCGTGCCCGGACGGCCGGAGGGCGAAATTCATGGAAGCCGTCGGTCAGCTCGGGTATCGGCCAGGCCTCGCCGGTGGTGATGACCACCTCCACATGGCCCCGAAGTTTCCGCCCCGACTCTCCCTCAGGCAACAACTGGGACGCGGCGACCAGATCGTCTCGGCCGCGCTGCCGAGCCGACTCCGCCTTCGCCGTCTTGGCGGACAACGTGATACAGATGAACTGATCCCAGCGAGATAGCCATCCGTTGATCGTCTCCAGTCGCTCGCTCCATGCGTCGCGGGTCCCGGAATCCGGCCACTCTCGTCCTAGCCATGCCGGCAACACCGCCGAAGCCGGACGCTCCCGGACCCAACGCCGAACCAGTTCAAGGCGTTTGGGCAACGCCTCGAGCTCGGCGCGCAGACTCGCCATTTCGGCGGCGATTTTGATCGCCTCGCACCACGGAGATGTGAGCGAAGAAAGGCTGGTCACGTGGAAGAGTGAGCGCGCGGCACCCAGCGTCGTCACCGTCTGCGTCTCTGCAAGTCGAATGAACGCGCGATGGAACGGCTCGCCAGCGCCCTTGCACCAAGCCTCCTTGACGGGACTTCCCGCAGCTACTTTCATCCACTGCGATCCACAGCGCCTCAGCTCCTCCAGTCTGCGGGTACGGATGGCGCGCCGCCGCCAGGCAACGGCAGCCTGCCCGGCTATCTTGATCAACCTCGCCACCTGCTTACGCAGTTGCCGCCACTCGTCGACGTTCCAGTTGTCGGGAACGGAGTCGAGGCCTAGGTTGTCGGCATCCCGGCGGCACTTGCCGATGCGACGCTCGACATCGCACCGCGTGTCCTCCAACTCGGCCCATCGGACCTTCGCCAGGCCCAAGCGCGCGGCGGCACTGACAAACGGGGCGAGCCGCCGGCGTCCGTCGTCGTCGAGCACTCCGATCATGATCCAGACATCGACGGGGATGCTCCCCCGAAGCTTGCGCTCAGCGGTCCTCAAGCCGTCAAGGACGGTCCGCCTCTTCGATCCGGGAAGAAAATCCCACGCACGACGCGCGAAACCGCCGTATTCCGCCCAACCCTCGAGCCACTGGGTCGCGGCCACCATATCGACAACGGCATCCTCCGGAATACCGATCGCACCGGCAGCCTTGATCGCGGCGTCGAGATCGCGGCCCACCGAATCGAGCTCGTCGATGGTCTTCAAGAGCGCTGCGAGTTCGGCCCGAAGATGTTCACTGAAACGCAGGGCATCGTCCGCCCAGTGCACGGCATCGGCCTCATCCGACCACCGGTCGAATTCCCGATTCCATTCAACATCAGCGAGATCCTCCTCCGTGACTTCCTCGAGAAGCACCCGAGTGGACGTCTCCCATTCGGTGACAGAAGTCGGATGCGGCCCGTGAACGAGCCAATCAAACTCGTCCTCGACGGCTAGCTCTACACCGAAGTCCCTGAGCAACTTGAGACATTGCGCTCGCAGTTCCGCGATCTCCTCGCCAAGCTGTGCCCGCCGGCAATCGTTCTCACGATCCTCCTCGATACTCTCCTCGAGAGACTTCAACCACGCGACGGTATCGACAAGTGCCTTCCTGATCTCCTCGGGGTCGAGAAGCTCGAGGCCCAACGGCGCTCGCTCCCCCAACAGAAGACCCCGATCGACTTCGATACTCTGAAGAATATCGATGTGATCGGCATACGACACCAACGCGGCTCCGAACATCTCCTCGACCCGCACCGGAATCTTCGTGTCGAGAAACTGATTCAGCTCGGCGCGCTCCGCAACGAGAGCCTTTCGTCGCGTTTCCAACGCGACGGGATCGACTGGATGCGGCTCCTGCCGCGCCCCCTGCGCGGTCTGCAGGATCCTTCTCAATGCGGGGCGGATGTTGTTTTGCTGCTGGTTTCCAGCACGAACCGCGATGTCCGAAGAATCCTCGAAGCTTCTCAGACGATCACGGACAACATCGACCGCCTTGTTGTTGTTGCTCGCGAACAGAACAGTTCGGCCCGCCGCCCAACAATTGAGCAGGAGGGAAACCACCACCTGACTCTTGCCGCAACCGGGCGGACCGCTGATCACGCATAACGGCTGCGGGCCGAGAGCCGCCTCGACCGCTGCCCGCTGCGAAGCGTTCAACGGCACGATGTGCCGCACGTCGACTTCCTCTTCCCCTGCCGGAGCGTTGCGGGGTTCGAGCAGCGCCAGTCCGCCGATGTCGCGCGGATTCGACGTGAGCCTCGCCTCCAAGCTGCGATAGTCGCGGATCAGGTTTCGCGTCAGTGGAGAAAAGTTGTTGGTCGGTGCGAACAACACCCATTCGGTCGGCGGCTCACGGAAGTGGCCAGGGTCGAGGGGCTTGGCGATCTCGGCCTCCAGCTCGGGCACGATCCGCAGCAGGGCCGCGCGCAACGCGCTTCCTGCGTCGACGCTTTGGGTGTCGATGATCCGCGTGGCGGACTCGACCAGTTGGTTGGCAATTTCCTCATACCCATCGGCCCGCACGCTCAGTCGGTCCATAGCGGCGTAGATGAGCGGATTAAGCTGCCAGTACGCCTGTCGAGGCGTCACGACAACTGACTCTCCCGACAATTCCAGCCCGACTTCGCGATAGAGCAGGGGACGCCACCGTGGGAAACCCTGACCGTTCGAGAATTCCATCGCGAGGTAGCACGGACCACCGATGAAGACCGTCTGGTGTGAACCTTGCCGGGCGGCCAAACGGAAACTGTTGCTGTTTATCTGCTCGTGCCGCAACTGCCAACTACCGGCCAATCCGTTCGGAGAGAAGCCTCTCAGGCTGGTCCAGCGTTCCGAGTCGGCATCACCTTGCAGCGAGAAAAAACTCTGCTCACCTCGACACGCGATCTCGAGGTGAAACCTGACAATCCGCTCCCAAGGCAGGGAATCGGCTTCGGTGAATTCCATTCGCACGGCCTCCCTAATCTGCCCGGCCTCGGGGCTTTTCGAAGGGCTGCCTCGCCCATCTTTACCGCCTCAATTATAAGATAAAGCGCCAATTGATTGATGCCTCACGGTTTGGCACGTGGCGTAAAGGGCGCGGGGAGCGAAAAAGCGGCCTTCGCGCCGTTCTCCGGTCGGATTTTTGGCCATTCGACGCATCGGGGGATGCCACGACACCTGAACGCGCTCCCCGCTCTGACATTAGGATACAGCGGAGCATGTATGAGTCCGCATCCCACTAGGCCGTAAGCGTTCGCCTCACAGCGGCCAACGAATCTTCGTTTCTATAACCGCGACGAAACTGAGACACATGGTCATCAATCGGCCCGCAATTGGGCGTATGAAACTGCCCCGTCTAGCGTCATACTAGCCGAAACAGCCGCCGCGGAGACGCGTGCACTGAACATAAAACGGTCGACCGAAGTCCCAAAAGAGCATTCTCGGGTGGCCGATTGGCACCTCACCAGTCCTCGTAACCAATCCGGAACGAAGAGGGGCTTATCTGCGTGGGCCGTAGTCTTAGTCTCTAGGTGAGTCGCCGTAGACATCCAATCAGTGCACCCATCGCGACGGATTACAACTCAGTGAGCTTCAACTCATTCTCACGCCCCAGCGTGTAAGAAATCATCCGAACGGATCGTCATGGAGGCACATATCCCTGATAGGAGATCCGCGCCATGACCAACCCACGAACCCCAATGGAGCCACCGAAAGCACTGCCGATCTTGACCCTGACACATGCCCGGGGACTGAGACGCGCCGGCGATAAGCGCCTGAAAGAAATGATCAAACGGGTGGAACATTCGGACTGAGGCCCCCAACGGTTCGGCCCCCGCGTGCGGACCGAGGACGCCCGCCTGCGACGCGTTCTAGGCGATCGCGTAAGGATGGCCTTCGCGGGCAAACGATTGGCCCGCTGGGAACTGATGCTACAGAACGACGATGGAACCTACCGACTTGCGTACCGTACATTCACCCGCACCGGCCACTTGATCCATGCCGACCTTCACGAGTCTCGTCTCATCGCGACCCCTCATTTCGTCGAACGTGCGATCCAGTCTCGGGCGCGTGGTGTGGGCACGGTGGTCGAGGTCATGTCGGAGGTCTGGGCCGCCCTCGCAGCGAGCCCCGCGATAGGACCTCACGCGGATCACGTATGTCCCCTTACGCCGCGAATGCTCTCCGTCGCGATCAGTTCCGGACTCGTCCGGGCGGAAGTCCGGAGTACGGGTGAGGTGGTGCTTCGGACCGTCATCGCTGAACCGTGCCTCGATTACGAGAACCGCCTTGAGTGGCTCGGGCTGCGCCACGAGACACCGCCGGTCTCGTTCTGGGAGCCGTCCACGGACCGAATCGATGAGGACCCAGATCCCGTCCCGACAGGCCGTGGGTCGGGAGTGCCGTTCAAAGATCAGATTATGATCTCAAGGAGCACCCAGAGCGCCTCCGAGGGCCATCTGAACGGCTGATCGCAATATCATCAGGGAATGACCCTGGACCGCAGCGCACAGATCAGCCACGACCAACAACTCCTCGTCGCCGCCCTCGCCGGCGAGCGGGACGCGGCCGACCGGTTGTTCCGGGAGATCACTCCACACCTGAGGACGATCGTGCGGCGCCGGGTGCCTGAGAGCGAGGCGGACGATGTGTTGGCCGAACTCGTCGCGTCGCTCTGGGCCGGCTGCTGGCGCAAGTTGCGCCACTGGCGTCAGGACGCACCGCTCGCCCACTATGTATCGGTGATTGCCGTCAACCATTGTCAGGATGCCAACAAACGAAGGCGTCGACGTCTCGGCGTGGTCTCCGAGAATGGCGACTTTGAGGTTGAGCCGATCTCGAGCGGCCCGGCCGCCGAACGGGAGATCGCAGTCGCGCAAGCGGCAGACTGCCTCCGCAATGGCATCGCCGGTATTGCGCCCATGCAGAAGACGATCTTGCGCTTGCGCCATATCGAGGAACTGGCGCACGCAGCGATCGCGGAACGGCTTAATAAAACCATGGGTTATGTGGCAGGCACGTTGTCACGCGCGGAAAAAGCACTGGTTCGATCGATGACGGGGCCCTGTCGCGAGCTCGTCGGCGACATACTGCGGTTCGAGGACTGAGCGTGGGCCCACCGATCAAACCGAAAGAGGCGGATCTTGTCGCCCTCCGCGACGGAGGCAAGGTGGGTGATAGCGTCGAATTCGCCCTGGAACGGGATCCCGCCGCCCTCGAGCAGTTGTTGGATTCGCGCATTCTTGCGCTCCTACTGGCGCATCGGTCGACGACTGCGCCGGAGTTACTGGACGCCAGTCCGGTGGATGTCGAGCAGTTGCTGCGTTACATCGGTAACGATCTGGACCGAAAATCCGTTCGGCGCCTCGAGCGCCAGCTTCGACACGACAGCCAGGCACTCACCCTACTCCTAGATCTACGCGAAGCAGTGGCGGCACCACATCCCGACAGCGATCCATCGGTCCCGGCACCCGAACCGACGCGCGAAACGCATCTCGGAACACTGCGGTTGGAGTGCGTCGGTGATATTTGGTTGCTGAAGCATGTTCCGCGAGCCCCGAGAGCCGATGAGGGAGGACCTACCATGGTCCTCCCCCCGATCAGCAACATACGAATGGCTGCTTCGCGGGAATCTATGCCGCTCATGGCATCCATGGCGCCGACATTCCGATCAGCCTCGGAAGACGCGCCCCCTCGAAGTGCGGATATCGCGAGTCGCTTCCGCCGACTCCGGCAGGGGATGGATTCCATAACCGGCGAGCTATCGGCGCTGAGGGACGCCCTCGCACAGGGCACCGATGATCCCGGCCGGACGATGGAGGATCTCGAGGAGCGATTCATCCATCTCGCCGACAGGCTGATGAGTCTTGGTCAGGAATTGACCACGCTGCGGCGCCTCGAGGCTGAGCGTCGTCGGAAGTGGCAGGAAGAACGCAGACTTCGCACCCTGCGATCGCAAGGTTGGGAATCGTCGGTGAGACTACGCACATCGGGAGGATGGGCAAGACTGAGCGCACAAACCGGTGACCGGGAAACCCCTCATCTCGTGGTCCACATCGAGGGGCATGCCGATCTGTCCTTCGACGCGACGGTGCTGATCCCGAAAAGATCGTTCCGCAGCTACCTTCCCGGTGAAGACCGTGTTCTGCGTCTACCGTTGCCGAGAAACCGAGTTCGTGTACTTCTGCATATCGACCAGACCTACGCACTCGAGATCGAGCATTAGAAGAAATTTTTTCCGTCCGTGTAAGAAACCTCCCATGGCCATCGTCTATCCCCGTGTAACCACCACACGGAGACCGTCCCCATGCTCACGACCCTCACGGATTTCAACTCCTTGGAGCTTCAGGCTCCCCAAATCGCCGGACCGTTGGCCGTCGTGCCGATCGTCGGCGCTACCGGCCTCGGCCCCACGCACCATGTTCTTCTCGATAGCGCCCTGAAGACCGGAATGGTCCGGATCACCGAGGTGTCGGAAGGTGGTGTGGTGCCTGAGCTCCTGCTCGTCAACGACGGGCCGCTGCCTGTTCTGCTACTCGATGGAGAGGAACTGGTCGGTGCCAAGCAGAACCGCATCCTCAATCTCACCGTGCTGGCGGCAGCACGAGCCCGAACCCTCATCCCGGTCTCCTGCGTCGAGGCCCATCGGTGGTCGTGGCGCTCCCGGCATTTCGAGGGCACCGATCGCACGCTGTACGCCGAAGCTCGTCGGCGCAAGATGGCGGACGTGAGTCAGTCGCTGCGTCATGGATCCCGACGCTCGGACCAGGGCGCCATCTGGGCCGGGATCGCCCACAAGTCGGCGCGACTCGCTGTCCACTCGGACACGGGGGCGGCGGCCGCCATGTACGAACACCTCGGTCACGACCTCGATCAGATGCTGCGCAATTTTGAAACGGTGACGGGACAGACCGGTGCGGGATTCATGATCAATGGCCGGCTCTCGGGTCTTGAACTGTTCGCGTCGCCCGAGGACTTCGAACATCTTTTCCCGAAGCTGGTTCGCAGTTATGGACTGGACGCCGTCGACCGCGGTTCCGCGTCGCTGGATCGATCGGTTGACGGTGAACCCCTCGAGACTGTCGGAAGATTTCTCGATAGCCTCAAATCCATCGCACCCGAGCGACACCCGGGCGTCGGCCTCGGCGAGGATTGGCGTTTCCGTAGCCGAGAGGTGCTCGGGGCCGGACTCGTCCATGAGGGACGCCTGCTGCACCTGTCCGCTTTCCCCGGTTGACCAGGACGCAGATGCCATTGAATCCGACAATCTCTGATCAGGCGAAAGACTCAGCCAGGACGGCCGATCGGAATAGGGAACCGCGACTGGGTATCAGCCGCAGAGCCGTCGGTCGAGAGCGATCCGGAAATCGAGTCCTGTATTGCGTGGAGCCGGATGGAACCGGCTCCCGCAAGGCGGTGGCCGAATCCGTACTCCTGCAGCGTTGGCGGCACCGTGACAGCCAGACACATATTTACAGCGGGAGTCGGTTGGCTCCCTACGCGTGGAGAGCGGTATCGAAGGCCTTTCCCGCACCCATATCGACTTGGTTGGATTCAACCGAGGTAGCTCTCCGCGACCGCATCCTCGCGTTCCGAAACGAAAATCCGGTCGAAGCGCGTTCGATGCCCAACCCGTCTATTCTGAAAGCGCTCTTGGAAGTATGCGGGTCGGAACGTCTCGAGGCCATTCTGGCGCGACATACCGATCCCGCTCGCAGCGATCGATTCGGAACGCCGGATCTCTTTCTTTATTCCCGCAATCGTCGTAGCGGACGGATCGCGAACGCTCAGTTCATCGAAGTCAAAAAGCCTGAAGAGGCGGTGAGCAACGATCAGTGGGAAGAAATCGAATTTCTCCAGAGCCTCGGCCTGCGGGCGGGCATCATTCGTCTCATCGAGCGCAAGTGCGCTACGAAATGAGCCCACCCAAAACCAAATCCTTGGAAATTGCTGTGACATGAAATGGATGATCTCATCGGGTCAGTGCTCAAAACTACGGAATGCAATCTGCGCGACTACGCTGCTGCTGTTTTGGAACCTTGCCGCGCTGGGCGGCGAACCACTCGCGGAATCCGCTGATGCTGGGGTCATCGACGCGCAATCAGCGCCCGTTACTCAAGACCCTACGATGCCAAGGCGTCGATCATGCTTGCCGAATGACGCCCGTAACGCAATTCGCGATCCTAGGATCGTTCTCATGATCGTACGGATTGCGCGTTCACCAGTTCGCTCGGAACTTCGCAGTAGCCGACAATGCTTAAACGCGTAACGCAACATTTATAAACCTCTCAATTTCAGCAGGGCTAGCGCAAGACGGAATGCCCTACTGCGTTATAATGATATCGCCAATCGCTTGACATAACGCAGCCTTATTGATTAAATCTATATTTAATAAAGTTATTTTAAGAATGCCTAAAGCAACTGATTCTCGTCGTACTTTTGTATGGCGCTATATGAAGGCGGATCACGCTTTATCTATCTTGCGAACCAAGAGGCTATTTTTTGCTAATCCTTGTAGCTGGTCGGACAAGAACGACGTTGCCAATTTTAGCGCCTTTGCACGACGTATGAATATAGGCCGCGCACCGACGCCGTCAGTTTATGCCGCATGCTTCACATTAAACTCCGAGAGGCATCACTTTTGGATCAAGACCAACGAGCACAAAGTCAACAAGAAGACTACGCTTTTTGCGCGCGAACAAGACATGGTTGCGATTCGCTTTGACCGAGATCTCCTTATAGCTAGCCTCGAACGTGCGACGAACATTTCTATTTTGGAAAACAAAGTTAGATACGTAGAACTTAAGACGTTCATAAAAAACTGTAAACTTAAGAAGTATAGGACCAAGAGCCTGCCCTTTCTAAAGCGCCATGGTTTCAAGCACGAGGGAGAATACAGAATTGTAGTACTCAGCGAACATCCGCAATCCAAGCACATCGAGGTTGATTTTTCCCTTGATTCAGTGTGCGAAGTAAAGATCGGGCCATACACCAGCCCCAAATCGGTAGCGAAATATAAGGATAACTTCAGGAGATTGTTGCCAAACAGCGGCCGAAATGTTCGAGTGATCAAAACGCATCTTGAAGAAAATACCGATTGGATTAGCGCGCTTGATTCCTATCGATAAAGGCGAGAATATTTTGATCAAAATGCGTAAATATTATACCGCATAATTATAACGCTCGATGACCCTTAATCACTCGATTAAATTCCCCAGCTCTTTCTGATTACAACGTCAACTTTCACAGGAGAAAAAAACCAATCACGCGCCCCGCGATACATAACCAACAGCGCCGCTCGGGGGATCATCCTATCGGACGGTCTTTAAAATAGTAAGCGTCCGGCGAACTCATCTACCGCGTCCTATGCCTGAGATCGGACACTGCCGCCTGGTTTAAGTGGACACGTGTCCACTTACGAGGTGGACACGTGGACACTAAGAGCGGCGAGTTGAT
>Ga0164297_10000666_pt1 | contig 40962 bp, 29 predicted proteins | sample GEODES058metaG_FD_113539 | JGI IMG/M metagenome (GOLD analysis project Ga0164297, IMG submission 113539) | Dystrophic lake water microbial communities from Trout Bog Lake, Wisconsin, USA - GEODES058 metaG | ecosystem: Environmental > Aquatic > Freshwater > Lake | place: USA: Trout Bog Lake... | reverse complement strand
GTTTAAACAATTAAAAGCAGAAGAACGACGAAAAAAGAAAGAGGAAGAAATTGGTATAGATAACAAGAAGTGTAGCAAGTGTAACACCATTAAACCAATGAATAATTTTCGTCATAATCGATTGAAATGTAAAATATGTGAAAGAGATGAACCTCTAGAGAAATTGAAACGTTCTATAAGACGTCGAATCTGGGATGCGCTTGACTGTAAAAAGGAAAAGCATACTATCGAGTATCTAGGGTGTGATTCAAAAACATATTTACAATGGATATTAAGTTATAATCCAGATTATACTATTGAAAATAGAGGTATATGGCATATTGACCATATTATACCTTTATCTCATTTCAATTTAGAAAATCCTGACGAACAACTCATTGCGTTTAATTGGCGAAACACTATGCCTTTGTCTGCTAAAGAAAATCTAGCAAAAAATAACCGTATTCTGGTATCACAAATAGAAGAACATTATAACCACCTTTTAGAATATCATAAAGAACATAATATAGAATTGCCTCAAGTATTTATTGAATTATTTGCAAAACATCTTGTTGCGGGAATCCCCTTAGAGCCCTAACTACCACTCGTTTATTGAAAAATTTGCGAGGAACTCGGTTAATAGCCGAACCCAATGGTAATAATGTTAGGGATTGGGCAATCCGCAGTGTTACTTCCTAATGTCGTTATGGTAGGCTATGGAAGGCACTCAGAGACTGAACGGATGTTGGTGGACGATGAAGGATTAGCCATCCCGAGTCTGCTTAAGATACAGTCCGGCCCCTTGGGAAACCTTGGGGAGCCACCGTTTGATGGCGACGAAATGAACGCGCATTTTCCCCAAAATGTATTAGCAGAAACAGAGTTGCGACACTTAGCAGCAATTCCCTACCAGGTATTAACACCCGTAGGACCAGGCCCATTAGTGGGTATTTATCAGGACTCTTTATTGGGTTCTTATCGTTTCACAAGACCCAATGTAAAGCTTACACCGAGAGAAGCAATGAACCTTTTGATGATGTTTCCCAGAGTGGATGTCAAAAAGTTATTAGCAAATAAGGACCATCTTTCCAGTTTCGATATATTATCACAAATTATGCCAGAGCTCACTTTGAAATACAAGAAGGACGAGAACACGATGGAAATCAGAAACGGCCAATATGTCAGTGGTCAATTGGAAAAGGCGATGTTGGGGGCATCAACAAAGGGTATCATCCACAGAATTTACAATGATTTCGGACCTTTTGCAGCGACCAATTTCATCGATGACTTACAGAACGTTGTTACAGAATATATGAAAACAAGTTCTTTCAGTGTAGGTATCAGCGATTTAATAGCAAATAAGGTCACACAGGAAAAAATCATGCAGATTATTTCGGACAAAAAAACAGAGGTTCAATCAGAACTAGACAAACTCCATCTGGGTATTTTCGAGAATGAGACTTCAAATTCGAATATGATGCAGTTCGAGATGGTTGTTAATAATATCCTGAATAAAGCAACTGAACTCTCGGGTAAAGAGGGTCGCAAAAGTCTTAGCAAGGATAACCGTTTCCTAATGATTGTAGAATCTGGTTCGAAAGGTTCTCTTGTCAATATTTCTCAGATGATTTCTTGTTTAGGACAAACCAATGTAGATGGCAAGCGAATTACATATGGTTTCGAAGATAGAACATTACCTCATTTCAAGAAGTTCGACGATTCGCCTGGTGCTCGCGGTTTCATTGAGAATTCTTATATTTCTGGATTAACTGCTCCTGAATTATTCTTCCATGCAATGGGTGGTCGTATTGGTTTGATTGATACTGCAGTCAAGACCGCAAGCACAGGATATATCCAGCGAAGATTGATTAAGGGGCTAGAAGACCTCAAAGTAGAATATGACCTCACTGTCAGAAATAATCGCGGTAAAATCGTTCAATTTGCTTATGGAGACGATGGTATCGATTCAACAAAAGTAGAATCGCAAGGTGTTCCTATAGTAAGTATGAGTATCGAAGACATCTATCTCCATTTTGATATTGCAGGTGTAGCGGAGGATAGTCGTTCGGACATGACAGCGATTTATACTAAGGGGACAGTTACAAGACTTAAAAAGCAACGTGCCGAGACTGTCAAAAAGGTTGCTGAATATATTGAACGATTGATTGAAGTTCGCGATAATATTGTTGCGAATGTTTTCAAATATAAGGATGATGCTTCAGTAAAAGTCCCAGTTTCATTCCAACATTTGATGTCGAATTTACAAGGACAATTAGGATTAAATAGTCATTCAATGACAGATGTCACTCCATTAGAGGCATTCGAAATGGTAGAAGCAACATTTAAGCGTATTCAACAGCTTCATTTTGCTCCTCCTACTAAATTGTTCGAGACACTCTATTATTTCTATTTGACACCTCGCGAATTGTTAGTGCATAAACGGTTTCACCGCAAGGGATTAGAACTACTTTTAGATACGGTTGTTTTGAAATATAAACAGGCAATTGTCCATCCAGGAGAAATGGTTGGTGTTATTGCAGGTCAGTCCATTGGCGAACCCACTACACAACTGACATTGAACACTTTCCACTTAGCTGGTGTTTCTTCCAAATCAAACGTCACCAGAGGAGTTCCTCGTATTGAGGAAATTTTAAGACTTACAGATAATCCAAAGAAACCTGCTATGACAATTCATTTGAAGGCGATAGATGAAGCCGACAAGGACCGTGCATCTATCTATGCAAATATGTTGGAGCATACTGTCTTAAAGGATGTAGTGAAGACGGTTCAGATATGTTTCGATCCTTTAGAACGTTCTACCTTTATCGATACAGACAAAAGAATTATCGAATCATTCTACGCTTTTGAAGATATTATACACGAATGTAATGGAGAAGACCAAACCGACCAAACAAACAAATCGAAATGGATTGTCCGAATGGAATTGGATGCCGAAGCCCTATTGGACCGCAATATCACGATGGACGATGTGCATTTTGCAATCAAACACACCAATCCGGATGTCCAATGTATTTATTCGGATTACAATGACGAACAATTAGTCTTTAGAATAAGAACCAATGGAGATATGTTCAAGAAGAAGAAGGGCGCTATTCAAAGTTTGGACCAGAGTGACGAAATCTATATGCTTCGTAATTTCCAAGACAGTCTCTTAAATAATATAGTGCTACGTGGTGTCCAAGGTATTGAAAATGTCATTCCACGCAAACTCCAAAATATGGTTGCCAAAGAGGATGGAAAGTATGTCAAAAAGGATACTTGGGTGTTGGATACCACTGGCACGAATATGTTGGATATATTAGGAACAGATTACATTGATTATGAGAGGACTTATAGCAATGATATTGGCGAGATGTTTGATGTATTAGGGATAGAAGCCGCTCGCCAGATTATATTCAATGAATTTTCAGAAGTCATGGAATTTAGTGATGTAGCGATTAATTATCATCATCTAAGTCTTCTTTGTGACAGAATGACAGTAACCAAAGGAATGGTGGCGATTTTCCGCTCTGGACTACATAATGATAATATCGGACCTATTGCCAAAGCCACTTTCGAAGTTCATACAGAAATATTGCTACAAGCAGCAAGACATGCGGATTTCGATGAGATGCGAGGTGTATCAGCAAATGTCATGTGTGGTCAGTTTGGTTATTATGGAACGGGTGCTTTCAATGTCATATTGGATATGAAAGAATTGGCGAAAGTGGAAGCACAGGAAGCGACGATTAAGAACGATGACCGTGATATCGAATCTATGTTTGGTCATAAAGAAGAAACTGGATGTCCTTCATCGAAATTAGTCATACAGAATAATATTACGGCTATTCATCAAGAAAATGAAGGTGTTTGTCAAGACCAATATGATATGGGGTTCTAATGGTCTTTATGAATAATAAAAAAATAAATCATATAAATAATTTATTTTTTTGTAATAGTACTATAATGGGTGGTGGTGAATCTAGTTATAATTATCGTCATCGTCCTTCTCCTCCTCCTCCGCCTTCAAGTCCTATTCCGAACTTTCCATATCCAGATTTTATAAATAATTATTTAACATACCAATATAGTTGGCTTAAAATAAGCACAACGGCTCATGGTTCATCTAATCCTGTTCCTTTAGAGCAACCTCCGCCATTACCTGTTATAGATACAAACACACCACCTGAATTAGTTGATGAAACGACCTCTTCTCAAACGACACCGCCAATAACATCCCCTCCACCTCCACCTACACCTACTATGACCTTACAACCTGCTTATAGTAATCCGACATTGGCTCCTAAGTCGGTAGTAGGTTCTTTTGGGCACTCGAGAGTAGGGTCTCTTTGGAATAATAATATCAATATAGGACCGTTGAATATCCCCCCCAATGTTCCAGCTATGTGGCGTGCCGCGATTGAAGCTATGCAGTTTGTTGATGGACTAGGAGCTATTACAACATCAGCACACATATATACTCTTTATGACAATTTGCAAAAAAAAATATCTCAACTTGTTCTCTCGAATAGTTCAGGTGAAACTATAATGTCAGGACTAATTTATTTTTGCACGGTAATAACAACTGCTTTTAAACCATTTAATGAAAATGTCTCTTATAATTATTTGAATGGGACTTATCCTGGAGTTTTTACGGATGCCAATGTATATAGAAAGTTTTGTATGATAAATTATTTTTCCATTCATGCAAAACACTATTTTGATTTAATTCCTGCAAGAAATCAATATTTACCAACAGAGCAACCGGTTGTCATTTATGCAATTCATTCACTATTAAATACAGTCGTAGAGCAATTACAGAAATAAAATATTCATTTATTATAAGATGAAATATTTGGGTATCATTATTCTATGCTTACTTATCCTTTTTACGTTATATATTAATACCATTATAATAGAAGGGTCAGATACAGGACCGAATTTGCCTTCAGGTGGAAATCAGGGTTCTATTAAAGATATAGATGATATGAGAACATTCTTAGAACAAATGTATATGATTTGTCTATTAAATCCAAATGATCAAACAAATAAAATCCAAAATACAAATGGATACAAGATAAGTCTTTTAGGGACCTATTTATGGCCTTTATTAGCACCTTATACAGAATGGACATTAGATGATCTTAGCCCTTTATTTGGAACGCCTACTAATCCTACATCTGTTACACAGGGTTCTGCCGCTCAATCAAATGGTCAAAAACCAAAAGTTCCTATCATTGCCAGTGATGATGATTATACGAAATTTTTAGAACTAGCTATATTAGGAAAAATAATTACACCTTATTCGACTGATAATTATAACAATGGGTATTCTGTAGTTGTTTGGTCAAAGGATATTAATGGAAATGTCACTGATTTTATGGACAACACAAGGGGCTGGGTTCCATATCACGATTATTGGGGAGCTCCTTATTATTTCGTAAATACATATCTACATGATATAACTATGCTACTAGCACATTTCCATGGACAAACTACTTCTAATAATAAATCTTGGCCAGGAGATTCGCAATTTACCGAAGTTTATCCGAAATAAATAAACACTAATGAAAAACGTATAAAAAATAAATCATTACACATATAATGAATTATTTTATTATAATTTTAGGAGTAGGATTAGCGAGTGCTTTCAGACCTATCCAACCGGATAGACCATTATTTTCAAGGCATCTTATGAAAAATACTCCATATGGTTCTCTGGAAAATATGCCATTATCTGATTTATACAAACAATTAGATACAGATACTATTCAAAACATATATCTTTCCAATGACTTGAAAGATATTTATGTCAAACAGAATGATATTACTCAAGTAGTTCATTCAAATCCCATTTTAACAGATAATTTATTAGATATTGTCATAAAGAATAATATTCCAACATCGGTTTTAGAACCGGTTAATAATTATTTTGAAATTGGGGGTCATATTCTGACAGGAATCATGAATATTGCCTTTGTGACTATTTCGATTTCCATCATTTACAATTTATTTGGATTGTTATTTCTTGGTTCTAAAAATAATCAAAATGGGGGACCTATGGGAGGTCCGTTTCCTTTTTCTAAACCGAAAGATATAGTAGATAAATCTTCTGTTTCTGTTCGATTATCCGATTGGGCTGGAAGTCCAGAAGTCTTTGAAGAATGTTTTGAAATTGTCAGTTATATTCAAAATGCATCTATTTACGAAGCCGCCGGAGCAACTATCCCAAAAGGAATATTATTGGATGGTCCTCCTGGAACTGGGAAAACACTTTTAGCAAAAGCTATTGCAGGAGAAACAAACGCAACTTTTATTTCCATGTCTGGAAGTGAATTCGTGGAATTATATGTAGGAATGGGAGCTGTAAAAGTCCGACAACTATTCCAACAAGCTCGTGAATCTGCGCCTTCTATTATTTTTATTGATGAAATCGATGCTGTAGGAAAAAAGAGGAGTGTTGCTAATGCACCCAATTCGAATGATGAAAGAGAACAAACTCTTAATCAAATATTGTCGGAAATGGACGGATTTCAACCGAATAAAGGCGTTATTGTCATTGCGGCTACAAATAGACGTGATATTTTAGATGATGCACTCTTACGACCTGGTCGTTTTGACAGATTAGTATATGTTCCTTTACCTGATAGGAGTAGTCGTTCGGCTATTTTATCTTTATATTTGAAGAACAAAACCGTATCTGATGATATCTGTATCGACGAACTCGCAGAAGGAACAGCTGGGTTCTCGGGGGCTCAAATAAAAAACTTTTTGAATGAGGCGGCGATATTTGCTGCGAGAAGTGGCTCTACGATTGTCACAAAGAAGAATTTGGATGATGCTCTCGAAAAGATCATCGTTGGGATTACGAAGAAGGTTGATTCACGTTCTTTGGTTGCTCGAACAAGAGTTGCCATTCATGAATTAGGACATGCTATTTTAGCAGGAGTTTTTAAGGATGACTTTATATTGAAAAAGGTGTCTTTGAAATCGAGTTATTCGGGGATGGGTGGATATACTCTTTTTTCGGAATATCCTGAAATGCAAGATGCTGGATTATATACTCGAGAACATATGTTAAAAAGAATAACTGTGGCTATGGGAGGCAAAGCCGCAGAAACATTGGCATATGGTGCCGGAGAGGTCTCTGTAGGAGCATCCGAGGATTTGAAAGAGGCAAATAATCTAGCACGTCAAATGGTTGAACGATTTGGTATGGGTGGTTCAATACCCGCATTTTCTAGAGACCGTTCAGAATATTCTGAGGGAATACTTCAAACCATTGATAATGATGTATTAAGTATTATGAACTATTGTTTTACAGATGCTCAAAGAATTTTATTAGATCATAAAAATGCAAGTGATGTTTTATTGGTGCAATTATTACATGAAAATGTTCTCGATGGAGAAACTGTATTGAATGCTATTCATAAATAAGTGGTTTCATAAATAATATATTTATTTATGAAAAATGGGTTATACCGCGGTTTTCTCAAGATAGTCATAAAGAGATATTGTGGAAATTGGATTTGCGGTTCTCACCAATTCGGCCATATCTGCTGCTGAAACTGCCGGTTTAACAATCGTATATTCTGGTAAATAATTACTCGCCGAATCTGGTTCAGTAGGAACTCTTACAAAATAATATTTTGAAGAAGGGACTGTAGTTAATAAAACCCATGAGACTTCATCTAATAAATGTTTTAATTTTTTCTGATGAAAGAGAACCATAGGTAATTTGTAATGATCCGCGAGAACCCATAAATCAAGAGGTGTTAAGAAATAAGCTTCTGAAATGATTTCGATAAATAAATCGGTTTTCCTTTTTATAATATTATCCATACTATCGCGTTTGCCCTGTTTTCGAAGGATTTTGAGAACTTTTTCATAATGTCCTATATTCATATATCTAGTTCTCAATGTAGATTTGATTTCCTCTACTGTCAAAAAGGTTCCATGTATAGCATGATATACATGAATAATTGGATAATAACTACATTTAACGGTTTTATGTAAATCCATTTCGGTTGATTGTGCCGAGAAAAATGTCTTCCATTCCGATGTCGTTTTCTTTCCCGTTATAGGATGTGTTCCTTTTACACATTCTGCAGTTAGCCGGTTCTCAATATTTGTCATAGTAGTATCTTTTTTGACCATTCCTTGTTGTGTCGCTTGAGATACTTCATTACTATATTTCTGTGTGATAATCGGGTTGGCTGTCTCATATGTAATTAATGTATTTCCATGTTCATATGGCTCTAGACTTTTGAAATAATCAACTGTTAAAAGGGATTCTAACATAAGCATTTCAGTAGGATTTATTTTATAATCCGTATTTGTCAAATTCAAATACATTTTCGAATTCAACATAAAGAGTTGGATGCGTTTATATCTCCATAATTCGTCGGCCATTCTCTCAAAATAAATTCTCTTGTTTGGTTTTTTACTCAATAAATGAGTTTTTGGGAGAACTAATTGTTTTTGACCAGATGTTTGAATAGCACAGTATTTCTTTTCATCGGTATTTGTAAAACAATCACTAATTTCTCCCAAAGAAAATAAGGTGTCCTCGTCAAATTCTTTAAAAGTCACAAAGTCATCACATAATGTATGCAAAATAGTCTCTATCAAATCTACTGGGTTCTCCCCTTGTCTATTATTCTTCTCAATAATTGCCAGAATCTGTTGTTTATGACGAATATTAGAAGGGTCATTCAAAAGCATTCTTACAGTTGTCCTAAAGGCTCCATAGAATTGGGTTTCTAATTTTATCTTTTGGATAGCTTCTACTCTTTTAGGGTCTTCTTTTTTAGATTGAGCAAATACGCGGTCAGCAATTACATAGTTCTCATCTGTTATTGCCGGTATATCATCATCAATTACTTCTACGGGTTCAGAAATCATAACAAATTGGTTCGTTTCTGTTAAGATGCCAATGACTTGGCTATCCTCTACTATTTTGAATACAGGTCTTGTTTTAATATGCCCCCCTGTGCTTGCATAAATATTTTGTAAAAGTTCGACAGTATCTTTATAATTCAGCCATAGTTCTGGATCATCCATAAACATTTTGGGAAGTTCTTTTTTCGTTTTTCCTTCATCGGTAGTCGTTTCATATTCGGGTAATTGAGGGGATGGAGAACATGGCACATAAATTCCGCCCTTTTTATATTTCACCCATAATCCTACAACTTTTGCTTGATAATTCAAAATTTGAGCTTTTATGATAAACCCATGTTTTAATAAATCAATACGCAATTTTTCGGCGGATAAAGCAGTTTCAAATGTATATACTTTCGGTAATCCAGAATTAGGAGGTAAGCTCGATTTAGGAGCACAACTCGATTCAATCGATATCCTGATGATTTGAAGTATTTCTTGAATATGCGATTTCTTTTCTGTGAATGTTTTCTGAATTGTAGGAGGTTCTTTTATTTCCGACACTTTCGTTTGAAAAAGATACACCGGTTCGAAATATTCATCATGTTTAATCAGAATGACCGTTTCTTTTCTAACATCAAAGAGAACTGGTGAATAGACTGATGTAGGACATAATAGTTCAATATCATCTGTCATATCCACATTACGAATTTTCAAAATGGCCAAGTTCAATCCATTTGTAAAGAGAGCTGGATTAGGAGAACAGACAATGTCCCAAAGATAAGTATGGTCGATATAGGAATCCGGGTTTGTCATAAAGGAAATAAATGCCTCGTATGATGCAATGGTATCGTAGATGAAATCTGATTGGATTTCGTCGCTTAGGTCCAGATTTTCCATAAATTTCGAATTTCCTTCATATTTTTTAGGATTGATATCGTCTTGAACATATGTTTTAGGACGAAAAATAGATGCTAGAGAACCATTATGGTATGTCAAAAAGAGGTCAATTGTAACTGCTCCTGAAATGATTTTACACATATCTTCGATAGAGGGAACATTCGGTTTTTTTGTTTTATACGCATAAACATCAGCAATACACGCTATGAATGATTTTTTAGCAGAGTTCTCAACACCATATCTCAAAAGTGTTTGAACAGGTTTGTCATCTCTCAGATTTTTATTGTTATTTGGATTGACAACGGTGGAATTGTCTGTTTGAAGGAAATATTGGACGGAAATAGGAAGAAATCCCCATCGATGTTGTGGAATAGGATATCTGCGAATATCAATAATGTAATTTTCTTGTTTGGCGGTTATCTTTTTCGGTTTTCTTTTAGGAGTATTTTCTGTTCCATGTTCTCCAGATATTTGACATTCTTTTCTACGATCGAGTTGTGATTTTGAATCCCAATCTTTTTTGAAACAACATGGCATACATAATCCTTTAGGATGAAGAGAACCTTCCAAAAATCCAGGCGAGTTCTCGAAATAATTACCATGTTTATCTCGATGTTGTTTAGAGTTATTGAATTCATAAACATAATGTCCGGGTTTGACGGCTTTAGCACCAGGTTCGAGAACTTTTCCGCATTTTTTCCCTTCTAATGCGTCTTTTTCAGAAATGGGCGAATTTGTTTTAAGACACCAATAACGAGGACAAATATAAAAGTTCTTATTTTCGGGGTCTGTTCCGTATTCTAAAGCATGACTATATGATTTCGAACCGTTTTTGTCATCTTCTTTATCTATTTTTTCTTTTTCTTCAGGTGTCAAAATAATAGGTTGTCTTTGAGAACTTGCTTGACATATTTTTGAATATGCACTATATTTTCCATCGTCTTCTGAAAGAAAAAGTGTAGGTTCTCTCTTTTTTAATTTTCCTAAAAATAAATTATTATTACCTTCTTTTAACAACATTCCGTCCAATTTCGAACCTCCAAAATACATTAATCCATTCGAGGATCCTTCGGATGATTCCGATGAACGTTTTTGTCTTTCATTTGGTTTTTCTTCCGCGTTTTCATCCTCTTCTTCCTTTTCAATAGTAATATTTTCGGCTTCCATGTTCTCCATTTCATCTTGTCCTAAAGAAGTTAATTTGTCATCTTCTTCAACAACATCTTCCAAAGATGAAAGAGAAGGAGAACCAGATGGTTCCTTTATGACATCTTGCTCTTCATATTCTAACACATCTGGAATTACTTCTGCATTTTCAAATTCATTCAAATCGCCAAATGCTGAGACGAGTGGTTCATCGGTTTCTTCTGGTATATCATAAAAAAGTGGATTTTCCTCTTCCTCCATATAGGTGGTTTCCAGGTTCGGTTTAGAAACTATACCTGTCATAACATTATCGAATTTAACAACTTCTTTCTCGGTCGTTTCTTTAGAACAAATCTTCGAAATTTTATTTGCGGAAATACCGGCTGATTTCGGGTCTTGAGTTATTATCATTAATGATTTAAAATAAATCGAAAACACTTGTAAATATTCAATATAAATATCAGCAATACTACTATCTAAATCGAGAGAACATAAAAGAACATCATCATATGGTTCGATTTTCATAGATACTATAAATCCCGGACTATCCGATATTTTCATAGAAGTCTTTACAAATCTCCCTTGTTGTTGTTCATGATCTCTTAGAAATTGTGCTAATCTTAGTGCTCCCTGTTGAAGCGGTATTTCGTATTTTTGCGAAATCAAAGTAACGATTTCTTCTCTAGGATGATGAAATAACCCAGCAATAAATGCATCTTCTTCGTTCATTGCACTATAGTTCTCCACTCTTTTGAATCTTAAATCGGCACCTTTATGAATATCGGATTCCACAATATCAAAAACGGATTGAAAACATTTTTTGTAGGATTTCAAATCAATATCTTTTTGAATACGCATTCTGTAAATAAAATGCAGGTATTCTATTTCGACATAATCTTTATCCAATGTTGAGAACCTTTTCAATTCATAACCATTTTTTTTAAGAAAATCATTCATATGGTCAATAACAGGATTGACGATTTCGTCTATGGTTCGATTAAGTTCATCTACAGATAATGCTTCTTTGAAGTTGTTTCCAGAAATACTAATATCCCCATTTGTAAGAATATGAATATAGAAATCCCCCCGGTCGCTTTCTACTGAAAAAGAAATCTGTCGCCCTTTTCCGGTTTCTTTTGCCAATTTAATAATGGTTTTTGCTGGTAGAAACGGTATTTTTGTGCCATATTTTGTCACTGCCTGACTATATAATCTATAAATGTTCTCACGTCTAGGTCCAGGATTATATTTAATAAAAGGAATGGACTTCGTTGCATGCACATTTTTGAAAATGACATCTAAAGGTAGGATATGTTTGAAATCCGGATGAAGAACAATCGAAAAAACGTCTATTCCAGTAGTCAAAAAAGGTATTTCAGCCGTATGTTCTCGATAAATGTCATAAAGAATATCTATGGTATCACTTGAGGCTGGGATAGTCTTTTTCGTTGCGGTTAAAAGACTTCTTCGATTAGATATCAGAGTTTCTTGGTCGTAAATATCTTCTTTGGCAAGAAGAGGGAAATAGATTTCAGTTGCCCATTTAGGGTCAATAGTATTTTCTGAACAATAATCGAGAACATCTGAAGCCAAACAGACATAAATCGTATCATCTACGAAATGGGCACCATGATTATTTAAAAGCAATTGGTTCTCAAATGTTTCTAATGGATTAGAGGATTGTTGTATCCATGTATTTTTTCCATTTATAGAAGGAAGAATATCATAAGGATTGGCAGAAAAGAGTTCATTATGATTTGTGCGAAATCTTTTGCCGATACTTATTTTATAAAGTTTAGATTCATCTTTGAGAACTTCATCTAATTCAAGAAGGTCTTCGGAGGTGTATTTCGATTTTTCTGTAGAAAGAGACGAAAGAATATCCGAAGTGGCTCCTAGATTGACTAATAATTGTTTATATTCATCGATGGTTAAAGAAGACCCAATATTTGTGAGAACCTTCTGTAAGTTCTCTTTTCGAATATGACTAAATAAATAGAGTTCATGATAGGAAACAGGTTCTCCTGATAAGGCTTTTAAAATCTTATGCTTTATGACAGAAATAGTATCATCGATATAAATGGCCGTTTTCTCTATTCTTACAGGAATGTTCTCTTGTTCAATGAACGCACTTTCTTTTTCATTGAATGGGTTTTCAGAGGCATTTTCTCTAGAGGTTCTCGAGAACACAATTATTTCTTTGACTGTGCCATTTTTTCCTAATAAACAGACTTTCATTGATTATAATAATGTATATATTATCATAATATTCTTTATTTACTATAAATCTACGCATCATAATAGGGATTATCGGTTATCTTCATCCCACAATATTCCTGTGGTGCTGATTTGTAATCTTTCGGTAAATACAATCCAGCTTCTTCTGCCTCATGTAATAAGAACTTGAAGTTCTCCCAGAATTCCGATTTATGACCAATCGATTTCGTAGCTACATGAGCCAATTCGTGAAGTGCCACAAAGGTAAGTGTATTTTCGTCGATTAAATCATCGTTATTTTCATTTTTCTTATTTAGACAAAAAGCTAATTTCTCTCCTTTGTTCTCACTATATGCAGTGTGTTCGCTTGTTGGTAATGTTTCCATAATTTTCTGTGGATTGAATCCGTCTTTTAATCTGAGAACATTGTCTTTATTCGGATATTTTTTATAAACGAATTCAACCAAAGTCTTGCATTTTTCTACGACACCGGCCAGTAAATTAGCTGCTCTATCCACTTCTTTGCGGTCGCGAACACAATATTTATTACCATCTACGGTTGAAATAACGCATTTTAAATCTATAGTGTCTTTATTTGCTAAATACATATATGCACCTACACATAATACACCTATTACAACTACTTGAATAAATAGGTCTTTCTTGTCCATTATAGAAATATATAATAACCGTCTTATTTTATTTATTCCCAAAAAGAAGCACTAACCTGTCATAAAGAATTGATATGATAATGAACGCTGAATAACTTGTCATAATATTCCTTTATGACAATTTATATTTTCAATATATGCAGTTCTTAACGACCACCACAGCCAACTTCCAAAGGAACACGGCCAAGGTCTGGCTCGATGGTGCTCTGGTTCCATGGTCCAACAGCAGACTTAGGGATGATCGGGTCAGAACGTTCCTGTAGATTGGCGTTTCTCAATGTCTGGCCAATGGTGTCAAGACCAATGTGATAGCCAGCCTGAAGAAGATCAGGAGCAGCAATGTTGCCCTGAGCAACAGGGTTCAAAGCAGCCCATTGGCTGTTCTGGTCATGAGGAAGCAAGTCTTGAGGAGAGGCAACAGAGCCGGCAACATATCCTGCTTGCGGAGGAACAGAAGCGGTTGCGGGAACAGCGGGTTTAGTAGCAGCGGCAGTGGTAGCAGCGGCAGTGGTAGCTGCGGCAGTGGTAGCTGCGGCAGTAGTTGCGGCAGGAGTTGTAGCAGAAGCATCACCAGTGCTCATGCCATCTACACGTAGGGTCTTTTTGCCGGAATAGGCATAAAGGGCCCAAACCAAAATAAGAAAGACGACTAAAATTGAGACACGTTCAATTGTAAAAAAACTCTTGAAGCCACTGGAAAATCCACGAGAAAAACTTTTCAACATTGCTTTTATATAAACAGCCGGATAAAATTATTTTCTTTAGAAAAATCTTAATTTTGCTAAACAGAGACTTATTCATCTTTTTCGTAATCATCATCTTCTTCTCCGCCAGATTCATCACTACTACTATCCAAAATATCATCGAGCATATATTTATTTTTAATCTGTTTTGCTTCTAAATAGGCAGAAAGTGCTAAATCCCTTGCAACTCTTGCTTTCTGCCGGGCTTCTTGATACATTTGATAATACATTTCTTTACGTTCCTTTAGTTTAACCGCTTCATCTCCTATATCAGATATCTCTAAATCTACTTCACAAAGAGAACCACTATCATCGGCAGTTTCTTCTAATATATCCGTTTCAATGACTATATTTTCTGGAGTATCTGATTTATTTATTATGAATTCAGGTTCTCTTTGTTGAATCGGTTCAGGTTCTCTTTGTTGAATTGGTTCAGGTTCTCTTTGTTGAATAGGTTCAGGTTCTCTATGTTGAATCGGTTCAGGTTCTCTTTGAACAGTCTCAAGTTTCTTTTTAAATAAAAAAGTATTGAATATCTCAGTAGGTTTCATAACCATCATTTGTTTGATTTCAATATCCACTTGAAAATTTGAACCAGAGCGGACTCCCTGTATTTCTAAAATAACCATAACATTCGTGTTCTCAACAATTGCTTCAATAGGAACGGCTTTTTCATCTTCATCGTAAATTCGCAATGAAGGAGATTGATGAATAGTTGCCCGAACAATATATTGTTTCCCCGATTTAATAACCTTCATAGGAGATGTAAAGGACTGTTCGATATCATCTCGTTCTAAATCCGTTTTAAACCATTCTGTTCGATGGTCATAAAGAAGTTGTTGTGTATGTGTTTCTAAATTCTCCATCCAACGAATGAATGCATCATTTTCCTGTTGGAAAACGAGGTCGCAATACATTTTTTTACCTGCCGTTTTTGCAACTACTTGCTTAATATAACATTTCGGCGGTTGAATATAAAGCGGTTGTTCGCCTACAGCATATTTAATGAAAAAACTACCACCAGCATTTGATATGGGCTTACATAATGTCAATTTAGAGAACTCGAATTTATCTGTGGGTTCGTGGATCATTTATAGGATACACCCATACAACTATTTATTTTTGTGGACGAATATCGCTAAACCCTTTGTTCGAATACCCGAATACGTTATTCTTTATGACAAAAAATAGATGGTTATAACAATGAAGAATTTGCGAGATACTTGTATTGATTTTTTTACAGATGAAAGTCTGAAAAAAGATGTGCGAGAAATGATGAAACCCATTTTTAGTATGATCTATAATGAATTATATGTGTATATATGGATGATTGCGTTTTATAATTTATTTATTGTCTTTATGGTATTAGCCATGTTTTGTATTTTATGGAAATTATTGCGAAAACATGAAATACATAAAGTGACGTATTATTTATAAACTCTATCTATCTCAGCATTGGAGAATAAATTCTCGGTATATATAAAATGAGACAACAAAGAAGAAAAATGTCTGGTGGTGTCGGTTGCGGTGGTGCTGCCGATTATGGTGTATATGTATGGGGAACAAACCAAACAGCTGGACAGGGTAATGTAATTCAACCTGCACATAACCCCGCAGGAGTTCCTCCTGATAATGGTTCTCAACAAACAACTAAAGGTGGGTCAAAAAGAAAGATGTCTGGTGGTATTGGTGGATTTGGAGGAGCCGCATCTACCGTTTCGCCTGCTTTGACAAACGCATCTTCTTTATTAAATCCCGAAAAAATGTCCGAGATATCAACAACTGTTGGAATGAACCAAGCAAATGCTATGTTGCAACCGGTTATTCCTGGAAACATTTCATCTGATTCGCAAACACATGCAGTAGCGGGTGGCAGGAGGAGTCGAAGGAAAACCAATAAAAAGAAAATATCTTCTAAAAATAAAAGACATGGCAGAAAAAGAAGAACGACAAAAGTTCGTTGAGAACATTCAGAAATGGGTTTCTATAGATACTCAAATCAAGACAACGAATGAAAAAGTCAAAAAAGCGCGTGAATTAAAATCGCAATTAGCAGGCCAAATTTATCAATACGCCGAAAAAAATGCACTAAATCAAACCACGATAGAAATAAGCGATGGCGATTTGCGATTTTATGAAAAACGTGAATATCAACCTATTTCTTTTGGATATGTCGAAGAATGTTTAGAGAAATTATTAGCTGACCCGAAAGAAGTAGAACGTATTATGGATTATTTACATGAGAACCGCGAGGTAAAAATCACAAAGGATATTCGGCGTAATTATAGTTCTCCGAAAAAATGAACCAATAACGAAAATAACAATAAAAATAACAACACATATAGTATATGACAGAACTATATGTGTTTTCAGAAAATATAAAAACCGGTGGAAATATGTTAGAAAACGGCACATTAGAAAATGAAACGGGTGAGAAACCGGATGAGATTATTGTAGGAGGATTATCCATTACTGGACTTTTACAAAAAAAACCAGACCAATTGAATGATAGTAAAATATATTCTTTTTTTGACAATTTAGCGGTTCCTCTTGGTTTACATTGTTTTCATGACATTACTGAAAGTTCTCAGCGAGACAATAAAGAAAATACTGATGATGAAGGAGTCATAAAGAATGATGTTTATGACCGATTATTCTATCAATCCGCTAAGGATGTTGGTAATTCGACTACATCAAAAAAACGTAATACTCGCAAGAAAATAACCAAATAATATAAATGGGGGATTTTACAGGGGTGCAGATTATTTTCAAAGTCATTTTTTTGATTTTGATTGTATCAGCAATTTATTATATAGCGACGAAATTAGAAGCACAATGGAGTGTTCTCATTTTAACGGTATATATTCATTGTTTGTTCTGTTATATAACTTTTTTTCCTATCACATAAGGAACTTGTCATATTATTCCTTTATGACAAATTCTAAGGGGGGCGTTTCTATTCTGACCATTGTTTTGAATTAAATGAATTAATCAACAAAAATTTATCGGCATTCTTTTTCCAAACATCCATTTTGGCTTTCAACTCTCGGTCTGCTTGCGTCTCTGGCACCTTACTATCTACATTTGCTTCCATAAGGGCTTTTTCAGCATCGGTTGGTTGTGGTTTCTTTCCATAACAATTAACCCCAAATCTTATATTTGGATTCTTTATGATTCCACCATTAATCCCCGGACGACCACATTTCTGATTAGGTTTTCCAGAGCATGTTCCTGCTCCAGTTTGTTGTTGTAATTTTTCCCATGTTGCTTTTTGTGTAGGGAAAAGAGCCATTTGGCCTTCACTCCATCCATAATTACACCATTCGCCACCATCATTATATGCTCTTTCGATTTGGTCATATGTGGCCAATTTCGCACCATAAATCGAACATACTTCACGAGCTTCATCATAGGTATATAAATTATTTCTGATATTGAAAACTTCTCCGGGTGGCGGAGGTGTTGTTGCAGAACAAATAGCAGGAAGTGTGCTTGATGGGGTTCCATTAGTTGTAGGTTTAGGTGTAGATAAATCCGAAATAATTGGGTCCAAAGTAAAATTCAACAAATCAATATTCAGTAAATATTTGAAAAAATCGATAATCAAAAGTCCTACAAAAAGTAAAATAGTAGCCGTTTCAACTACGGAAACCGTTATAGGTTTAGCAACAGAACCCATAGGGACTCTAACAAGATAAATCGCAGCATAAAATGCTAATAAAAACACTACAACAGTGAAAATCGAAAAAGGGTTCTCAGCAAATGCTTTGAAACTGCTTAAAGAGCCACTCAATTGAGAACCGAATGCCTGTGGGCTAGTATTCCAATAAGTAGTAACTAAGAAAATGACTACAAATAAGAAAACCAAAATATCTATTATTCTCACAATTCTCAATGGCCCACTTTCAGCAGAACCGCCATAAATAATACCTAAAACGAAATATACTCCTGCATATATCGCTAAAAATATCAACAAATATATAAGTGTTGAATTCGTAAATACACTTGAAAAACTTCCTGTATTTGCTAGGGTGGCTATAGGTATGTCATTCATTATATATTACAAGAAGGTATTTTTTTTCTATAAAACAAACAATACGCACTAGGAGAAACAATGACACTGGGATTTGGAACAGGTTCAATAATCGTATCATTATAATGGAACCAACCGCCTTGGTCTATATGTTTTACATATGCGGTATAATGCCCTCCCATGACACCTCCCATATGATTACATACCCCAAATAAATCATATATATTCTTTTGTGACTGATATCCTTTCGTATATTTAGAAAGATCCAAATTCTCCAAAGGAAAATCCACTACATGTTGTAATTTTCTGGCACCATCCGGTGAGAACCTTTTCAAAGATATAACCAAAACATCGGGAAAACTCCAGAAATTTGTTTGTTTATATACCGATTGTTTTTCGCCAGTTGCATCATTAAACCACGCATTATCCCCCTCCAAATGTTCTGCTTGAATAAACAAATTGAAACAGTCATAAAGGTTATTACATATCTGGTTTTGATAGAATAACTGTAAGTCCAACACAAAATAATGTTCGGCTTTCATAGAAAGAATTTGTTGCCCATCTAATTGGATTATCTCTGTCATATAAACTCCGTAAAAAACATCGAGAACTTTAGAATATTCTTTGGCATAAACTGATTGTATTAGACGATAACAAATAATTGCTCTTTGATCCGTCTGGTTCTCAGGTGTTCCATTAATCTGGACTTTTGCTGGTCTCGCTAGACTATTATGAAAACAATCCATCAAAAAAAGCAAGAATTCATTGATATCATTTTGTGCCCATCCTGTAAAAAGTTCTCGACCTTTCACTTGTGCTACTTGTTGAACCATATGAACGAACTTATTCGGCGATAATGTTCCATTTCCAGATGACATGACTGTTTTTAAATCTATCCATTCTTTTAACATAATCGTATCTGGCGAACTTTCATTCACTGGTTTTCCTGATGTTATTATTTTATATAATTCTTCTGTTTGATTGAGAACCTGAATACACGAATTCAAAAAACAAGTATTTCCTAAATTCGCAAGTCCTACAAATTTGCTCATTCTCTAGTTAAATCTATATAAAAAATAGTCTTTATGTCTATATAGATGGACATTTCAGGAAACTCTTATAGTAATATTCATGAGAACATGTATCATTATCAGAGAAATATGAGGGATTACGGAGATAATATGCACGATTATAATATTAATATGAGCGTATATTTATCATATTTGACACATAGTTTGTCCAATCGTATATATACAAACGAACGACCTATTCATAGACGTCCTATTATGAACCCATATTCCAGAAATTATCCAATCAGTGCAACTATCCGTGATTTTGTTCAGAGAAGAGACGAAGGTCATGCGTTCATAAACACATTTGAAGATGTTGTAGTAAGACCATCGAGAACCCAAATTGCGATAGCAACAGAGAATATTCTTTATGACAACTCCCTGCCACATTCGACATGTTCTATTACTTTAGAGCCTTTTCAAGAAGGAGAAGAAGTATGTCGTATTCGTCATTGTGGTCATATGTTTAAACGTGCCGCTATTCAAGAATGGTTTGTGCGAAATGTGCGTTGTCCTGTATGTCGATTTGATATTCGTGAATCAGAGCCTGCACTAGCTTCTTCTAGGAGATATGAGGAAGAGGAAGAAAAAGAAAATGAGGAAAGTGAGTTTGATGAAGTAATTGATGAACTTATTCGAGAACAAAGACGTCCGATTTCACCTCCTGCATCCAATTTAACATCGATGCTAACTACTGCCATTCGAGGTTTCTTAAATAGTGAAATTCAACGTATTCCTGCAAATTCTGCTTTTAATGAATTAATTTATACATTTGATATTCCTATTGATATTTCAGGTGGTGCTTATAGATTGTAATTTTTATGATGGTTCGTATATTGTCATAAAGGAATATTGTTGATGGCTATGATGGGCGGCCGAAGGCCGCTAAAAAAAATTTTTTAGGGGTATTTATTTTTCAGAACCATTTTGAAAAATAAATTTTGGGAAGTTCTCCATTTTATCTTTTTGAAAAGTATTTTTCGAGAACATTAAATAAAATATTCTTTTTGAAAACTCTTTTGGATGGCTTTTATAAAACCATTTTGAAAGAATAAATTTTGGGAAGTTCTCCATTTTATCTTTTTGAAAAGTATTTTTGAGAACATTTTATAAAATATTCTTTTTGAAAACTCTTTTGGATGGCTTTTATAAAACCATTTTGAAAAATAAATTTTGAGAAGGTTCTCCATTTTATCTTTTTGAAAAGTATTTTCGAGAACATTTAATAAAATATTCTTTTTGAAAACTCTTTTGGATGACTTTTATAAATCCATTTTGAAAGAATAAATTTTGGGAAGGTTCTCAATAATTATCTTTTTGAAAAGTATTTTTCGAGAACATTAAATAAAATATTCTTTTTGAAAACTCTTTTGGATGACTTTTATAAATCCATTTTGGAAAATAAATTTTGGGAAGTTCTCGAAAATACTTTTCAAAAAGATAATTATTGAGAACATTTAATAAAATATTCTTTTTTAGAAACTCTTTTGGATGACTTTTATAAAACCATTTTGAAAAATAAATTTTGAGAGGTTCTCCGTAAATATCTTTTTGAAAAGTATTTTGAGAACATTTTATAAAATATTCTTTTTTAATACCTATTGAAATCATATCTAACGCCCCTTTCCAGGAAAGAACTCGCCCATTGTGCGGACCCCATTCTGTTGATTATAAATTTTTTCCAAGAATTTGTCAAAAAGAAGTGATTTGATCTTGGCCGATGTATATTTCTCCTTCCGTTTCATGAATGTCTCGATATCTCCGCCGGTTTCTGCATGTAATAAGTCCATATCCTTTTTGAATGTCTTTATTGCAGGCTTCTTGTTTTGTAGTTCCCAGATTTGTTCGATGGCCAATCCGAAGAGTTGCTGAAGAGGTTTCATTAACTGGTTCGTAATATAATGCGTATAATCGATTTTTAAATTGTTCTCTATGATAAATTCCGGAGTTTCTATTTTTTCACCCTGTAGTTTGGCCGATTTATTAACTATATATACATATTTCATACGGTCTCCTGGTTTGGGTTTATTTCCGGGGTCCCGCTGAGCAATCCTATCTGCCAAAACCCGATGAGCAATCGCTGCCGGATTTTTATAATCGCCTCTTAAGGCCTTTGTAATGGCCAATTTATCCATTGGAACACGACCTTGAATCAAGTTTTCGAGAGCGTCATAAAGGAAATCTATGGCTGATTTTACATTCGACCCATTCATAAGTTCGTGTAAGACACCTCCATATACATCTTTGACAAGGTCGCAATTGTCTCTGCGTTTGAGAACGAGACCCATGAATTTGAGATATCCGTCATCGGGGTCGTCTTCATAAAGCATACCAACATATCTCTTTTTTGACAATAGCGTGAAATTCATGAGGGTTTTTTCATATGCTAATGCCATGGGTGGTTTCAGATGAGCCGTGCAAAGATTAGCTGCTTCTTGTGCGATTTCGATGGTTAATTCGAGTGCCTTTCTTCCGCGGATTTTTTCTCCAGTTTCTGGATTTGTTAGATTGAAAGTGAAGAATACACTATCAGTATTATGAACAATAAGATTGCCTACGCCAGCTGCGAAATGATGGTTTTCTGTAGTGAGGTCATAAACATAACCCTCATATTGGACTTCTTCCATAATAGCGATAGTTTCCCCTTTAGGAGTTCCATCTATTGGACATGATAAGAGTTGGGTTCCTATACAACAATCTTTCGGAGATATTTCGGTTCCTGAAGGTGTCAATAGAGAATGGTCGTCCGTTACCACTACTTCGCTACCTTCTGTAGTTTGTATTTTGAACATTTTTTTATGCGAAGCTAACCCGTGCCGAATGACACGATATACACGGGTCCAACCGTTTTCTGTCCAAACCTCAATGTCATCTAATTCGCAAAATTCTTTCGATTGTTTTCCAACTTCATTACAAACCGCCCATTTATTTCCACCATATTTCTCAGCCAATTCACTTACAATACAATACTCCAGAGGATATGATATTATTCCTTTATGACATCTTCGAATTACAATAGGTGTAAAATCCGCAACAGAATCGCCATATACATACTCTGCATTACATTTGACAGGGGTAGTTTGAGCGGTTTCATAAACGGAATTCCCATAAACTTCCTCTATCATTCTTTTGGCATAAGTAATCATCATTTGTCCAGTGGCTGTTGTAGAAGCCGCTACATCCATATCATAAAAGGTCGATGTCTTGGCCCCGCATTGTCCATAAAGCGAATTAGCAGTTACCTTGTATCCGAGCTGTCTTTTATCGAGAATATTTTGCATGAAAGGGTCCGGTTCCGTCTTCGCTTTCTTTCTTGTCGCCGCTCTTGCGTCGAGTAGTTCAGTGAGAATGCTAGGCATAATTGATTTTTGATTATTCGGAAGTTGTGCCCATCGACACACTTTTGTCCCTGTTTGTGTCTTTTTAGCAAGGGCTTTTGGATGAGGACGAATATACCGATAAGTCTTGAACTCCATATCGATATAATGGTATCCTGGCAAATTGTCATAAATGAAATTGCCCGCCTTATCTCTTTCTCCTGAAACGCGTTTCAGAACCCCATCCATATCGTATTCCTTCGACCATACTTTACTATCATGTGAATAATTCTGTGATATCATAGAACTGGGATATAGAGACGAATAATCAACACATGCAACCGGATTGTCGAAATACATGGCACATTTAGGAGGGAGGACAATAGCGCCTTCATAACCTTCATTACCCGTCGATTTATCCAAGTCAGGCATAAGAGTATCTTTTTCACGGCATTTTTTAGCAACATAACTAGTAAGCTTAACGCCTTGACCTCTGAATACAAGGAAACTGATAGGAACAGAACAAATCGATGACATTTCGGTGTATCCGGTTATGATATCGAGTTTGCCCATGAGATGATGAACGAGATTACAATCCTGAATACAGTATTTGGCTACTACTGCCCTATCTGCCGACGAACCACGGGTCAATCGGAAAATATCCTGAGGAGTTACATCGTCTTTTGCCATACCCCAATCGACTGAAACGACGGAACCAGTAGGCTCGGGTATTTCATGGGTTCCGGCCACGGTTATAACATTGTATTTTTTATTGTCACAAAGAACACCATAATCAATGGCTTCTACTTTGAATTTCTGGCCGTTATTGAAATAATCCGACGAGAATGAATTGATTTTTACGTGGATGAAATCGCCTATATGAAGACCCGCCAGATTTTTGCTGTAAATACGGGTATTTCCTTCTGGTGTTATTTCCGTCTTTTTTATTTCGTCGCTTATATACTGACCGGCAACATCGTCCAATTTATAAGAAGACAGATTGAAATCACGGCGGAAATAAGCGTATAAATCGATTTGAAGACGGCCAGTCATGGCGGGATATCTCAAGTCGTATTCACCACTGGCGATTTTTATTTGTGTTTTATCGAGAACCCAATCACTACGGTCGCCGTTGTGTTTTCCACAGATTTCGCCGTGTTTTCTGGACAACTTCAAGAAAGCCTCTTCGCAATTATTTTCTAATGCTCTCTGAAACATAAACTCATAATCAAACCCAAAGATATTGTATCCGATAATGATGTCCGGATTTTCCTTTTGGATAAGAGCAGACCATTGTAGAAGCAAATCTTTTTCGGTTCCGACAGATTGTATAACGGCTCCTTCAACTGGGTCACATGTATCGAGAACCAAACAATGATTTAGCGAAGGGGCATCCTGACCATATGTCAAAAAGGTTGAACCGATGAAGGTTACCTTATCGCCTTCGACTTTTGGAAAGACACGTGTAAGAAGCACATTTGTAGTATTGATTTTGTCTTCCCTTGTTACATCGTCCTTCGAAAGAAAGTCATAAAGGAATAATGTAGGGGATGCTTTCGCCTTGGTAGCCTTGACATTTGGCTTCTTTTTGACAGATAAATCGGTGGTTTCCTCGGCGTCTTCTGTATCGGATTCTGCATCGGCATCTGCATCTGGCCCATTAGAAGCATCGGCAGAAGTAGTTGCGGCCATACGTTCAAAGAGTGTCTCGATAGTATCCAATTGGACTTCTTTAGGATCAGTAGGGACAGGTGTTTCCAAAAGGGTTTCTATCCTGGTTTTGATATCGGCCTTGTCTGTTTTTTCTATGGTATAAATTCGGTCGATATCGTCGAGTTTGTCGTAGCCGAATGCCGCCAAGATACCTTTTGTCAAGAATTTCTTTTTGGTGGTTATATTATTTCCAAAAGAAGATTGTTGGCGTTGGAATGCATCGACGAGGTTGCTTGCAAGACGTTTGTATGTCTTTTTAGGAAGAGGGAAATCGCCGTGAGAGGAACTGGCTTCTATATCATAACTACAAATCTTATAAGGAACTCGGGTTTCTTTTTCGGGTGCTGGTTTGATGTGTTTGATTTGGCAAATGTATTCGAAATGACAAGTTGTCGTTTTTATTGGCGGGACTTGGCATCTAGGTGTATTTATTCGAATCCATCCAGATGGACTGATGTTTTGTAAATGGAAGAAACGAAGAAGAGGTGGAATACCACTTTCATAAAGGTCTAACGGGGTTTGATTGAAAACATATGGCTTAGGTTTTCGCTGATTGGTTTCTTGGTCGTATTGATACCAAAGATTTTTGGTTTTATTAAAAGTAGCAAGATTAGCGAAAGTGATTTTTACGAACCTGGATTTCTTACCTCCTGAGAAGCCATAGAGTTTATTGTGGTCGACAAGTTCGGCTGTCAGGACAGAGGATGCGAAGTTCTTACCGAGTTTCTTTTTGATATCTGCTAAAAGTGATTGTGCGGCAGGATATGCCCAATGGTCGCCGACTTTAATATAAAAGAATGGATTGTAGTCGGTGACAGTGATAGAGACGGTCTCGCCCTTTTCATTTAGACCGAACATTTGGATATAGAACTCTGCGGTGGTTCCGTTAGAGCCGGATGAGCCAGAGCCGAGAGAACCAGTATCATCATCTTCGGAATGATCGAAAGTATGGAAATCGAGAAGCCTAAAGGATTTGCCCACAGTGCGTTTTGTTTCAGTAGTTGTCATATCTTACTTAGATGTGTATATATGTGTGTTTTTAGATAGATGTTGGTTCAATTTTATATGATGTATATGAAGCATATAAAATTATACTGTTGTAGGATCTACAGGTGCAGGGTCTGTAGGAACAGGGTCTGTAGGTGCAGGGTCTGTAGGGACAGGGTCTGTAGGTGCTGGATCTACAGGGGCAGGGTCAGCAGGTGCTGGAGCAGGAACTACAGGAACACTCGAAGAAGTCGATGGAGGGTTAAGCTGAGTTAGTCCTAAAGAATTACATATGTATGTAATTACATATTGGTCATTATTGCCCCAGTTTTGGTAATCAGCACCAGCAAGTGTTACTTGGCTTACTTGTAGAGGTGTTGCATTTTGGTCTAAAAGAATAACATTGAATGTAATGGATGAGTTGAGTTGAAAATTATTAACATTGTAATTGAAACTATAAATAGTGGGAATAATGGTGGTTAAAGGTGTAGGAACAACTTGAATACTCATATATATTTATATATAAATGTATATAATTTTTTATGGGGTCTTATACGAAGATATCAATAAAAACCACGATAGGAACGTGTGCGATTTTTCTTGGATTTATTTTTGCGAGTATAAGATGAGTAAGGAAAGGCCCAAGCTTTAATGGCTTGAGCAGTTCTATTCGGGCCAGTATAATAGTAGATTTGATTGTTTTGGATTTTGAAGATGGTTGGATATCCACTAACATTGAGTTGTAAATTGTGTTTTTTTTCTAAACGGGCTCTCTTATTGGTTTGTTTTTCTTCGATTTCGACGAATTGTGTTTTTGGTAACATTTTTTTGAGTTTTGCCCATTCAGGTTTTAACTGTTTGCAATAACCGCACCAATTGGCATAAACTTTGCCGAGGATTACGGGGGACATGGTATATATTTAGATGAGAAAATATTAGGTCAATCGTATAATTATAACACCAGCAGAACCATTACCAGGAGTAGTATTACTAGCACCACCACTCCCACCTCCACCTCCACCATATCCAGTTGCATTGGTAGCATTTATATAAGCGTTATAATAATACGCTCCATTACCACCAACGCCTCCACCACTGCCACCGGTACTATTAGAAGAACCACCATAACCTCCGCCTCCACCACCGCCATATGTTAGTGAAACTCCTGTTATAGATAAAGATAAACCTGCACCACCATTACCAGCTATAGTAGTTCCTGTGCCATTTGATCCCGCTCCGCCTGGCCCACCTCCACCTGCACCTGGGTAAATAGTCGCAGTGGAACCTCCACTATATCCTTGACCGGCTGTTCCTGAACCAGCAGCTCCGCCACTAGTAGCCGCTCCGCCACCAGAACCACCACTTCCGGCAGCTGTTGATAAATTAGCTGAGCCACCTCCACCACCGCCAACTGCGGTTTGATCATTAAAAACCGAACTTACACCATTACTCCCAATACTACTTGAAGAAGTAGCACCACTACCGGCAGTACCTACAGTCCAGGTATAACTAGTTCCGGCTGTAATTGAATACGAACTTTTATAAATAACCCCTCCACTACCGCCGCCGCCTCCATATTGATAACCACCACCACCACCACCACCTACTACCAAAATCTGTATAGTGCATGATTTATAAAACGTAATCGTACCAGTTCCGCTAGTAAATGTAATATAGGTTACCGCTATATTTGAAACTATATTTGAACCAATTGACCAACCACTGCTTGGTTGAATAAAATAAGGTCTAAATTCTAAAGTTGCTAAGTCTACCCCATTAGTAAAATATCCAAGTGTATTATATGGTGAAATCATATTAAATGTATTATTAAGACTTATATCATACCCGCCGGCTCTATACGTAGTGGTTGGTATAGCAATCCTATAATTAATAAGCCCAAACTCGTTTGGAATAAATGATGTTATTGGCATATTTTTATAAAAAAATCCTGTTTTTATCGCTGTCCAACCGGTAGTCGAAGTTCCTGTATTAAATAAAAATGCATCTGCGGTAGATGTTACATAAACGGCAATCATTGCACCGCCCCCGGAAGAAATGCAATAAAATTCAAATAAATTATTACCTGGTATTAAAGATATAGTAGTAGGAGTGATTGTTATGTTCCAACCAATGCTAACACCTGTAATTTGGGTTCCATTTACATATATACCAGAGCAAATATCATCAACCATTAAATACAATTTTGCTTGTGTTAGATTTCCTGTATTGTTATATGTATATGAAAATTTAATAGGATTTGGGTAATTGACAAAGGTAGTATATGTTCCTGATACGGCATTTGGGTCAATCCAATAATAGTATGTTGTGCCTATTCCCATACTTGATGTAGAACCCCAGTTACTTGTAACATTAGTCGTAATTGATGACCTATAAATAGTGCATGCCTGGTAATTAATATTATTATTGATAATAGGGTTCATGGAATAAATCAGAGATACCTGTGCAGGTGTCAAAACAGTATTATACCATCGGAAATCATCTATATTTCCATAAAATGCATAGTCAGTTGATGTATTAGAACGTCCAATATAGTTTAAATTGCGAGTAATATTACTAGGATAAGGGAAGGTATTACTTGTATTATATATTGCTTGACCATCTAAATAAATAATAACATTTGAAAAACCAGAAGACACGTATGTTGATGTAATCGCGACATGATGCCACGTTCCATCGTTTATAAAATATTGTGGTAAAGGTCCTCCTGAAATATCAATAGAATTTGTAGTTACACTGTAATATAAAGTTCCATTTCCATATGGACTAAAATATAACATTATATTATTATTAGGTGATGCGCCATTTCCAAAATCGAATATTCGAACTGGATTGTAATTATAATTTGACCGAAACCATGTAGCAACACTATAACCATTATTATCAGTTGCAAATGATGGTAATGTTATATAATTTGTTTGAGTAGATGATGTTGCTACTGTATAATTTGCTGTATATTGATGTAAAGTAGTGCCAGCAAAAGAATACATAGTTCCAGTATTAGAATGATCAATATAGCATATAATAAAACAATCTACACTAGTCATGTTTGTTAATATATTACTAAATGTATCATATGAATTACTACAAATATCAAATACACAAGATTCAACAGCATAAGTAGAAGGATTATTATATGATAAAAATAAAATAGATGAATCATTATTAAAACATGAACTGCGTGCAGTATACGAAGAACTTCTAAAACATACTCCATCATTATAATTTGTTCCATTCCAATAAGAAAGATACCAAGTTGCTGTAATGCTACTTGTGCTATAAACAATTCTATCACCATTTGCGGAAATGCTAATACCATAGAATGGTGTCGTCAATGTATTTAATGTTTGTGTAAAAGCTGTATAATTTGTTCCAGTCCAAGTTGCAAAAAATACATTTGTGTCTGTAGAAGCAACCATTCTTGAACCATCTAATGTAATCGCTAATCCAGTATAGTTGCGCGAGATATCATCCAATGTTGTACCTACCAACGAGGGGGCTACGTCGGTCCAGTTTATCAAATAAACACGACCCCCTGAGACGCATGTCACCCCACGTCTTCCATCGGCAGTTAAACCACATTTAAAATATGCACGGGTTGGTGAATTTGGTATGTTATTAAATCCAAAAGAACTACTTACATTAATTCTATATGAATAATAAATACCAGGAGTAGTAATATTACTGCACGCAATAGCTCTTAATTCATTTTGAGAAATTGATAGACCGGTTAACTGTCCCACTGTCGTACCACTACCTGAACCAGGAATTGCTATAACATTTTTGGGAAATTCAATAGAACCCATATCAACTTGATAATTTAATCTTGAAATATACGAACCATTCAACGAACTATTCATACTTGCATCATAAACAGGACTTCCTGATGCCCAGTTAATTAGCCTATTTGTTATATTTCTATCACTATGGTTAAATGAATAGTACATCTGTGGAGATGTAATAGATAAATTTAATGTAGAAGATAGAGCAGATATAGTTGGTGAAGAATTTATTGTATTTTGATAAATTGATATAGCATAATTACCATTTTTTGATAATTGAACACTAAAAAATGGTGATGGTTTCTTTACTTTATTCCATGTATTTCCATAATCAGTAGAATAATATGAATAAGTATCGTCGCACGTAATTGCATTTCCTGAATCGGAAATACTAACACAATTAATAGAGTAAGTAGGAATAGAATAAGTAAAAACATATATACCACCAGAACTACCATATCCCGCAACGAACTTATTACTATTACGGGTCACTGCAACAGAGTACCATTTTTGACTACTATTATTACTAGTCCATGTGGTGGTATTATTAATCCATGTTTGCCCATAATCATATGAATAGTATAAAGGACCGTTATAAGCTGCGGCTAAAACAAAATTTCCTAAACTATTACATGAAATAGATAGCCAATTATATGTTACACTATTTATAGTACTCCAATTTTGCCCATAATTTGTAGAAATGTAAATGACCCCACTATTAGTAAGTGTTACAAAACTACCTACAGAAGCATAAACAACATCTCCTACACTATTACATTTTATACCTGCTATTAAAGATGACCCCTGATTACCATTAGTTAATACATTATAAGTTTGTCCATAGTCACTTGAAAAATATATCTGTGTAGAAAGAGGACTAGTAATATACATATTACAGTATACATATTTCCCATTATCACTACATGTCATAGAACCATAATAAGCTGATACATTTGCTGGTATACTTATAGTCGATTTATACCAAGTAAGATAATTTCCGTCTTTAGCATAACATAATTTAGAAGTAGTAAATACATACACATATTTTGCATCTGCACTACAAGCTACTTGCGTGGGATAAGCACCAGATGTAAGATTACCATTACTATCTGTTATATTTGAAAGAGTAATTCCATAATTTGTTGAATATTTCAGACCAATAGTCCCTGACTGTGTGTTTGTATAAAAAACATATTGTCCGGTTTTATCACAAGCAACTTGATAACAAGCCGCACTATTACCAATTTCACCAATAAAACTGTATCCACCATCGGATGAAAGATATGCCGCATTATTAGTAGTAGCGCAAAATATATAGTTAGTTTCAGCTATTGCTAATCCAGCTATTGATTGATTGTTCTGATTTATATAACCTGTTATATATTGTAGTTGAATTGGTTTTATTTGTGACCATCCAGTAGTCCAAGACGTTCCTGAAGATGTATTTATATAATAAATACCGTTAGTATAACTTAATGCAAGTGCATACCCGCCACTAGCAGATAATGATACAGAGTTCCATGGATTTGCAGTTGAATAAGAAACTGCCCATGTTTGACCGTTATTTATAGAATAATAAATCCCACCATTAATGACAGTAGCCAGTGCGTATGTTCCATTAGCAGAAATTGAAACTGAAGACCAATTTGCTGTAATAGAATTAGATACACTCCAACTACTGCCTCCATTACTAGAATAATATAAACTACTGCCGGGAACTGCTACTATACCATATGTGCCATTTGCAGATATTGATGTAGATATTAAATTACCAGTAAAAGTATTACTACTTTGTGTCCAAGTTTGTCCATAATTAGTAGAACACCATATATATGATGTTGAACCAGTGAATGATGTAGAAACAATCGCATTACCTGTATCTGAAATAGATGCTGATAAAATACTATTATTAATGGTTGTTGTAGACGCCGTCCATGTATAACCATAATTTGATGAATAATATACAGAAGAAGATGTGCATGCTATACTATATTGGCCTGTAGAAGATAAAGCACAAGCATTAAAAGATATGCTATAATCCAACGACAAAAGTGTTGACCAATCACTACCTGGTATTATAGACATCTTTGACTATTATATTATATAGTATTTTTTATTGTTCGTTATTACGTTATTTATACAGTAAATATTTTTAATTCTACAATGGTATAATAATTATTTCGTTCCCTATTATAAATGAAACCTATTACAACAGTTTTTCTTATTTTCTTAATAATGTCTTTTGTTAGTGGAATTTATTTTTGTGCTACACACCAAGTTCATGTTGTTCCCTTAACTGAATTATCTTATAAAGAAGGTTTTAATCCTAAAGAAGATCTTCAAGGACCCACAACGATTGATTGCCCAGATTTATTAATCAAATCCGGGAACTCTCTTCTCCTATATAATTCTCGATTACCCGAGATACCAGGTGTAAATCCGCTCCCTTTTTATAATTTAGACGAATATATCAATTATTTAGACGGCCAAAGAAAGAAAGGTATTCATTGTCCGGTTCTCTTTGTTCAAGAAGAGAACAATACACAAGGCAAATCTGTCTTTCGTGTTCGTCCCGATGTCTTTCAACCCCAAGCTGGATTACCTACGCAATCCCCTACAGACCAAACCCCCATCAAGATAACAGACGCATCTGTAGAACATGGACCATGGAACCAGAACCAATATGCTGGGTTTGACCCTACGGGCCAGTTCATCGGTCAATATACCACTTTAGACGCTCTTCATGATTCGACCTATAAAGGACAAACTCTTTCAGACAACCCAATGGATGAGAACTGGGGTGGAGTTCTTTATACAAAACAAGCAGTCGATTCGGGAAAATATAAAGATGATGAAATAATTCCTTATTCAAACAATAATCGTTTCCAAGAAAAGTCAGATAATATTCATGACCAAAAATTAAGTTCTCAAACAAGTATCTTTGCATAGTCTTGCATAGGAAAATAAATAACCATTCATAAGGTAGTCAAAAAGGTAGTCAAAAAGAAATCATATAGTTCTCAAAGAACTATATGAATAAAGTATATATGAAAACTATTTATGTCGTCATCGGTGTATTAGCGGTTATCGTGTTTTTTGCATCTTTATGGTATCAAGCAAAATTGGGATTACTAAAAAGAGAACAATTTGTTACTATCGGAGATTATCCAAACATATACGTCGATGGAACCCAGTCGCCTTGTTATTCAACCTCTAGTCCATTTGCAGCGAGTTCTTCACCTCCTCCACCAACAACGACTACATGGCCTAGTTGGGCAACACCACCCTCTAATTCGTCATAAAGAAATAATAAGACATGTAAAGTATGGATAACTCATATATCCGTCGGATCTATACCAAAATCACGAAATGTTCTCGTATGTCGGATTTTCCCTTTAGGATAATAATATTTTCTAGATTTATTTTTTCCTCCTACAGTGGAAAGGGGTAGGTCAATAACCCAATCAGTATTATCAAACAATCCTGCTAAAAAATGATTCATAAATATTGAAATCCACTCACCTACTAATCTACATCTATGTTGTTTTGGTATTGATTGAAAAAAATCACCGAATGTTGTCGAACCCATATAATATGGATGAAGTTCATCTGGTATCATTGGCGAAGACGTGTTACGCATTTTCTCATTCAAAACGCCCGCTTCGCGGGCAGTTATAAATGAGGAAGGAGTCGCTGATTGCGTATCTTCGATACAAAATGGTGTAATAATTTCTAAGAACCGTAAAAAAGATATGGATGTTTTTAATTCGACTGAATGCATTAATTCTTCCATTTTGGCTTTGTATTTTCTATGTTTATCGGTATTTAACTGTCTTGCCTGAAAATATTTTTCGTACCAAGTTTCTCCATTGAATGCTAATGAAAAATAATATAATGGAACCGGTCTTACATGTGTTCCTTTCTTTCGATTTCTTGAACCTTTTTGTTGTATTTCATCTTCTGTTGCGCATTCTATGCTTGATTTATCTTCAAACATAATCCCAGTTATAGTTGGTAATTGTCGATGAACATATTGACATAATGTCCTAATCATGGTAACTGAACCTCGGCCCCTATCAAGCGGTCTATCGATAGAACACTCAGGGTCATAAGATATATATGGAATACATGCTAAAATAGGGCTATTATCTTTATAACTTATAGATATATCGATACAATCGGAAGAATTTCCTACTATTTTCATAGTTCGACCGATTATTCTTCCATCGTAGATTGATGTATTATCTTTTATTTTAAATTTATATGGTCCATTCGTAACAACTGTATATATTGGTTCCATTATATACAATTTTTAATTATATTTTCCCTAAAAACCGAACAATCTCTTCACCACATGTTTTCGGTATCCTTCTTGGTTTCCCCTTGCAATCATATGTGATATCATCAAAACTGGCCGACCCTTCTTTTACTTTTTCTAATAGACAAGAGAACCCGCCGAATGCCTTTAGGACTGCCTGTGCATAAAGTGTGCTAATCCCCGGAATTTGACATAACAAAATTTCCCCCATATTATCCGGTGTAATATTTTCCTTTTTGACTTTCTTTACAAATCCAGAATACGAAGGTTCTCCATTTGGTTTCATCTCAGGGTTCTCGGGATTGTCACAAAGAAGTATATTCTGTTCGGTTGTAGATAAGGGGGTTTGGGGTTGATTTTCAGAAGAAGATGATGATGAAGAAGATGGTCTGCTGAGATACCAAGGTAATTTGCCATCCATAAAATTGCGGTCTATCTTGTCGGCCATATGTATCAATACATCTGCAGTTTCTTGCAATCCAGATGTTCGGAGAATGGAGAACCCTTTGAAATAACTCAAAGATGCCATTGCCGAAATAACCAGTTTTTTTTCGAGGGGTGTTCTCAAAGTTGAGAACATTCCTTCTATTAAATAAAAAATATTATGTGGTGCAAATCCACTGGCGTTTTTAAGTCGATGACTTTGTTCTTCGTATCTCTTGTCTTTAATACTGGCAATAAGGTCTTGCAGTGTTTTTCTTTCGACAATCATAACATCTTTGCCTTCATCTGTTTTCACTAAAATGTCGCCAATTGGGAGAACATCGGTTTCTATAGTGGTATAATTCGGATTTAGATTGATAATTTGCTGACATTTTTCTATTAAATCATGTTCTCGATTATCGATAATTAGACGCATAGTTTTCTTTTATGACTTGTGTGTGAGATTGTTTTTGTATTGTTTTTCCAAAAGTGCATTATCAACTTCTTTATACATTTCATAAAAATCTTTCATATCGATAGCACATAGTTTAGAGGTAAATAGAAATAAACCAGAAGAAACCGCAAACATATATGGAACTGAAGTTGTATACATAGGGATAGCTTGTATAAATCCCAAAAAAGTAGCACCAGATGCTAAAAAATAACCCATCATATATGTTCTCGATTCTATTGATTGTTTAAGATAATGGTCTCGTCGAATAATTTCATCTTTTATTATTTGATTGTCATTTAGAACCATATCTCGGAACGAATCATCGAGAACTTTTTTACAAATATTACAAGTATTTATTTTCTTTGGAATAGAACAAAAAACACGTCTTATCATATGTTCTCAAATATAGTCATAAAGGAATTTATGATTATATTCTTTATGATTCTACTGAATGAAATTGTTATATGTAAAATCATATAACAATATACTAAAATCCTTTATCAAGAAAAAGTAAAGAACTTAATAGTTAGCACCATTTCGCCAGTAAGAGATGTTAGCAGGTGTTCCAATAGGCTTGGATTCACGGACATTAGGGTTAGCAGTGATTTGAAGTGTTCTCAACTTGCAGCATCTGTATTGGACCTGGTTGCACTGGAGGAAAATAGGTGTCCAGCTGATGCGGCCAACCTGGTAAGGAAGACCAGCCTTGGAGGGCCCACCTCCCTGGTTCTGATTAGCTGTAGCAGTATAGTATCTGGCACGTTTAGCGGCGTTAGCAAGTCCCATGGATATATACACTAAATATATATTTTCTTGTAACGGGTGTCATAAACAATAATATATTGAATAAAGCACATAGAAAATTGAATTGTTTCTATATAAGAAACTTACCCGCTATAAAACCCGTTCAATATGTCTTTGCTAAACGACGATGATATTCACATTGAAAAGAGAGAAAACGGGCAGGAAGTCTATGTTTTTGACCCCTATAATCCCCTAAATAAAGAAATAACGCAACCAGAAGTGGAGGGAATTCTGGCGAAATATGGAATTCAACTTCCAGTGACCAATTTTCATTTATATAGACGTGCTTTCGTTCATCAATCTTATGTTCGGCGTCCAGCCTTAGAAAACGCGCAAAACAATATTGAGATTGTGCCTAAACCGACAGATTGTCTTCCGCTTTACACTAAATCGAACGAACGTCTGGAATTCGTGGGCGATGGTATTTTGGAATGTATTACTAAATATTATCTCTATCGCCGGTTCCCCAAAGAAAATGAGGGCTTCATGACAGAAAAGAAAATAGCGCTTGTCAAAAATGAAGCCATTGGCAGATTGGCATTAGAAATGGGGTTACACAAATGGGTAATCCTATCGTCGAATGCTGAGACCAAACAGATAAGAACAAATCTAAAAAAACTAGGGTGTCTTTTCGAATCATTCTTAGGAGCTATGTTTTTAGATTTTAATCATCTAAAGGTCCAAGACGAAGATGGCTGGTTCAGTAATATATTTTTGACAGGTCCAGGCTTCCAAATGGTCCAGATCTTTGTAGAGAACGTTTTCGAGAAACACGTTGATTGGATGAATCTAATTCAAAATGACGATAATTACAAAAATATATTACAAGTAAGAATACAAAAAGAGTTCAAAGTAACACCACATTATATGGATGTGACAGAGCATAATACCGAAACAGGTTATCATATGGGTGTATATTTGTGTTTAGGACAACCTGCATTTGGACTAAAGCATCATCAATCCGTGGCAATCAGTTCATTTTCAGGATTCCAGGATATTCATCAAAAGATGTCGGCAGATGGACGAGTCTTTGTCTTTTTAGGCGAAGGGCAACATAAAATAAAGAAAAAAGCAGAACAAATGGCTTGTGAAATGGCGCTTCAAAATATAATTCGTTGTTGAGGTCTTATAGAATGTCATAAAGATGTATTGATTGAATGGGATATCAATATTATTTTTTTGATTACTTTTTGATTACTTTTTGATTACTTTTTGATTACTTTTTGATTACTTTTTGATTACTTTTTATAAGTGTGTATGTAAATACTTATAAAAATTTAGTATGATATAGTATATGCAATCAACGGTATTTAAGTTATCCGATTTACAAAAAAAGAAAGAAACAAAGAAAAACCCGGATTTCATTGCGAAATTACGAATAGATGAAGATGAAACAAAAAGTAAAGAAAATGAACGACGATTAGAGAAAACAGAAGGTTCTCTAAAAGAACCGGGACAACCGGGAGAACAAGAAGAACCATCGAAAAAGATAGAAGAGAAAAAACACCCAGAGCTGAAATTCACAAACAAGACGAATGAAACTTTAGTAGACCGTAATCTGATTTTAATGCGATTAAAACGTCCGGTAGAGAGTTCTTTGTTATCTAAATCGATTTCGAATGATATAGGGAATGATATAGAAAAAGAGAATAATGATGAATCGCCTATCATGAAAGAACCGGTTAAAAAGAAAGGGAGAACAGAAAAAGAACCTGTAGTAGAAGAAACCCCAGAAAGAAATGTTCTCGAAGATGATGTTGAAGAACCTGAAATGAATATTGACAAAGAATTAGAAAAAGCAAAAATAGATGATATAGACCTTGAAGAAAGAGAACCAGTTGAAACGGTAGATATCGAGAAAGAGCCTGAAGAAGACCAACACAAAACATCTATTAAAAGGGGGCGCAAGAAGGGAAAAGAAGTCTCAACACAATCTAAAACGGCACCATTTGACTTATCAACCGCAAAAATCGGGGATTTATTAATAAAAGACCGACTTCCGTCTCCGGGTAAATATGCTGTTCCGGCTAGTTCATATTATATGAATAATCGCAAAATATACATTTCTGAGTTGGCCAAATTATTCCGTCCATATAGCGAGAAAATAGCAGCCAAAGCAACCGAATTATCCTGTAAGACACTCCATAGTTCTTCTGGGCCAGTTGATTTTGAACTTCTTACACATCAATTAGTCGTCCGTGATTATTTGAATTTATATACACCTTATCGTGGATTACTATTATATCACGGTTTAGGGTCGGGTAAGACATGCACATCTATAGGAATTGCTGAAGGAATGAAATCAGGAAAACAAGTGGTTTTGATGACACCTGCATCTCTAAAAATGAATTTTTTCAATGAACTCAAGAAATGTGGAGATCTTCTCTATAAAAAGAATCAATATTGGGAGTTTGTATCTATAAGGGACGATATTCGCAGAGGACCTCTTTTAGCCCAAGTATTAGGATTAGATATAGAATATGTCAGAAAACATAATGGTGCTTGGTTAATGAATGTCAAAAAGCAACCTAATTTTGCTTCTCTTTCAGACAATGACCAAAAAAGCGTCGATCAACAAATCGACCATATGATACGTAATAAATACTTGGATATCAATTACAATGGGCTTCAACAAAGACATTTAGATGAATTAACACATGGTGGAAGAATAAATCCATTTGATAACAAAGTGGTTATTGTGGATGAGGCACACAATTTAGTAAGCCGAATAGCCAACACGGGTAAAAAACGCGGTTCTATTGCGGCTCGTCTTTACAAAGATTTGATGGATGCAACAAATGCAAAGATTATCTTTTTGACAGGGACACCTATTATCAATACTCCTATAGAAATTGCTATTTTATTCAATATGTTGAGGGGATATATTAAGACATGGACATTCACATTACAAACAACAACAACGGATAAAATAAACACAGAAATCCTAATGAATGCTTTTAGAGAAGAAGGTCTTACTATGTATGATTATGTCGAATACTCAACAAACAAATTGGTAATTACCAGAAACCCTTTTGGATTTGTAAATATTTATAAAAGGGCCGAAAGACAACCCCGAAGAGGTGGAAGTAAGAAAAAACGGGCTTCCAAAGGCTCAAATAAAACAAAGAAAGTTCGAGAACCAGTCGATGAAATTTACGATGACGATATAGACAACATTATAACAGAAGATGAAGATACTATTCGTCAAAGAGAATACAATGAATTAAACAATGTATATGAAGGTGGTCTATCGGGCGGAGGAGCATTAGAAGATTATGCAGGTGTACGATTAGATGAAATGGGAAATATAAGCGACCATGTCTTTGAGACAAGATTAATAAAAATCCTAAATAATATGGATATAAGAGTGGTTGGTAAGCCGAAAATCACAAAGAATACATGTCTGCCGGATGATGAAAAGATATTCTTTGAGAACTTTATAAATGGAGAAAAGGGAGAACTAATGAACACGGATGTTCTCAAGCGTCGTATATTAGGACTTACTTCTTATTTCCGTTCTGCTCAAGAACAATTATTACCATCATTTGTGAAAACCCCTGAGGGGGATAATTACAATATCATAAATGTGAATATGAGTGATTACCAATTCGAAGAATATGAGAAAATAAGAAAAGTCGAAAGAGAAGAAGAAAGAAAAAGACGCAAAAAAGAATTAAAACATATTAGTGACCCAGATTCGGAAATAAATTCTAGCACATATCGTATTTATTCCAGGTCGGCTTGTAATTTCGTTTTTCCTATAGAATATCCTAGACCAATTTTCAAAGATGATGATACAATGGGAATGGGTAAAATAATGGGAATGATAAAAGCATTTCATGATTTCGATACGGCTTCTGAAGAGGAATTGAAATCCAGAGACGATTTTTTCGAAGAGGAAGAAGACCCAGAAGAAGTTGTAAAAAGGGCAAAGATAAAAGACAAAATGGAAGTCGTAAAATCAAAGATTGCCGAAACTTATAAATTTTTGACATATGACCCTTCAAGAAAGAGGTCGAAAGAATATTTGACAGAAGACCAATTAGGTATTTATAGTCCTAAATATTTAGAAGTTCTCAGAAATATCAAAAAAGAAGAGAACCGAGGGCTTCATTTGATTTATAGTCAATTTAAAACTCTAGAAGGATTAGGATTGTTCAAGGCAGTTCTTGAATCAAATGGATTTGTCGAATTCAAATTGATTAAAACTGGAGGACAATGGGAAATAAAAGATTATGAAAAAGACCCCGAGAAACCCCGATTTGCTCGTTATACCGGAGATGAAACATCAGAAGAAAAAGACATTATTCGTAATATTTATAATGGCGCTTGGAATTTAGTGCCACCATCCATTGTAGAAAAAATTAGAGAACGTAATGCTGATAACTTATATGGAGAGGTCATAAAGGTATTAATGATATCGGCATCTGGGGCAGAGGGTATTAATCTGCGAAATACCAGATATGTTCATGTTATGGAGCCTTATTGGAATATGGTGCGTATTGACCAAGTGGTTGGTCGTGCTAGACGTATTTGTAGTCATGAAGATTTGCCGGAGGAATTGAGAACAGTGGAAGTATTTATTTATTTATGTAGAGCCACTCCAGAACAAATAGAGAAAAATATTGAATTGAGAATAAAAGACCTCAGTAAATTGGCTTACAAAATTTATGATGAGAAAAAGAAACGTGAAATTGAACAACCTATTCCTTTTACGACAGACCAGTATATGTTGGAAATAGCACATATTAAAGACTCTATTACAAAACAGGTTTTGAGAACAGTTAAAGAAACCGCAATGGATTGTTCTCTATATAACAATAATCCGGATGAACCATTAGTATGTTATGGATTTGGTCGCGTGGAACCTCAGAGTTTCGCATCTTATCCAACATTAGAGCGTGATACACAGGAGAAACCAGCCCGAAAAACCGAAAAGATGGAGTTGAAAGCAATTAAAGTGGGGGATGTGAAATATGCCGTTGATAAGAATTCATTGATAGTATATGATATGGAAAGTTATAAGAAGGCGAAAGAAAAGAGAGGTGAATTAGTGGCTGTTGGAAAATATGATGAGAGAACTAATTCAATAAAATTTTCATAAGTTCTCAATAATTGATTTCATAAAAGGTATTTCAATGAGAAAATGAGAACATTATTTCTTTAGGACAGTCTTAAAGGAATAATATGAATAATGTTTTGATAGGTTCTCAATAATTCATTTCATAAAAGGTATTTCAATGAAAAAAATGAGAACATTATTTCTTTAGGACAGTCTTAAAGAAATAATTGAATATAGTTTTGATAGGTTCTCAATATTTGATTTTATAAAAGGTATTTCAATGAGAAAATGAGAACATTATTTCTTTAGGACAGTCTTAAAGGAATAATTGAATATAGTTTTGATAGGTTCTCAATATTTGATTTTATAAAAGGTATTTCAATGAGAAAATGAGAACATTATTTCTTTAGGACAGTCTTAAAGGAATAATATGAATATAGTTTTC